>JAESFL010000071.1_pt1 | contig 116573 bp, 95 predicted proteins | sample 9269401 | NCBI WGS metagenome assembly JAESFL01 (sample SAMN14506025, study PRJNA617098) | algae metagenome | isolation source: Gloeocapsa sp. UFS-A4-WI-NPMV-4B04 and co-occurring heterotrophs from desert... | place: USA: Utah | collected 2006-10-01 | reverse complement strand
GGATGCGTGTCCCGCAAAAGGCCCGAGCCTTGTCTCCGCTGCTCGCACCACGACGCCTCGCGAGCGCGCCCCAGGAGCAGCGGACATCTACATACATGCACATCATAGGAAGATATGTCAAGTGCCCGCCGCCGCTCGGGCGCGCTCCCTCCCTCATGGAGGGGGAGGGAAGAGGGTGCGTTCCGACGCGCGGAGACCCACGCCTAGCATCTCCCTCTCCCGACACCTGCTCACGCAGGGGCCACCCTCCCGCTCCCGGGGAGAGGGAATGCTCAATGGGATCCACAGCGCGCCACGCCCGCGGCGATGCCGCTCCTGACGCCTCAGCGCGGCTCGATCTCCCACACCATCTGGACCGAGGCAGTGGCCCTGACCCCGGCCGGCGGCACCACCGGAATGCCAATCTGGGCGGGGGCCTGCTGTCTCATGACCGTGGCATCCTCGATGCCTGAATAAGGCTGCGCCGCATCGTCCCGCATCTCCGTGAGCCGCCCGAGCCGCACTCCCGCTGCTTCCGCATAGACCTCGGCCTTGCGGCGTGCATCGCGCACGGCGGCGCGGCGGGCGTCGTCCCGGCCCTCGTCCTGCCGGTCGAGGCCCCAGACCACCGAGCCGAAGGTGAGATCGCCGACGCCGAGCATCTCGCCCGCGAGACGCCCGACCCCCTCGAGGTCGCGGGTCGTGACGCGCAGCTGATGGTTGGCCGTGAAACGCGGCACGCGGATTTCACGCCCTTCGCGGTCGACCCGCGCCGGCGTCTGGACGACCTGGAGGTTCGTAGTCTGGATATCCTCGCGCCGCACACCGACGGCCTGGAGCCGTGCGAGCACGCGTTCCGTCGCGGCGCGGTTCGCATCGACCGCCTGCGAGACGGCGTCTCCCGTGGTCCCGACCGTCGCGGAGAGCCGGGCGAAATCGGGCTTCAGCATGACCTCGCCCGTGCCCGTGACCGTGAGGGCGGGGCGCCGCGGCGCGGCTTCCTGGGCGTGAGCGGAGGGGGCGATGGGGGCGGCCATGGAGGCAGCGAAGAGGGCTGCGAGGACAGCCGGGAGAAGGAAGTGTTTCATCCCTTTCTCTAAAGCCGAGGTTGTGGCGGCAGGATGGCGCCCAAGCCCTGCTGGACGGGGCCGGAGCACGCCCCTTGATCGATCTCCGTCGAACCCAGAACCAGTCCCGAACGGCGGTTCCCGCCCTTCATCGATCGCGGTCGGACGCAACATCGGTCCCGGACGGCGGTTCTCTTCCTTCATCCATCGCGGTCGGACGCAACATCGGTCCGGATTGGCGGTTCCCTTCCTTCATCTATCAAAGTCGGACTCAGGATCGGTCCCGATTGGTGGTCAGATCACGTTCCGCTCCAGCAGGGGCCGTCCCGCCGCCACGCGGGCGTAACCGAGATCCGAGAGGTCGAGGCTGGTGTAGCGGCCATGAACGATGAGTTCGGCGAGGCCCCGGGCGATCGCGGGGGATTGCTGCAGGCCGTGGCCCGAGAAGCCGTTGCAGAGGAGAAAGCCCCCTGGCCCCGCGGGACCCACGATCGCGTTGTGGTCCAGCGTGCACATGTCGTAGGGACCGGCCCAGGCCCGGCCCGGGCGGATCGCCTCGAAGGCCGGGACGCGGTGGGCGAGCGCCGGCCAGACCCGCTCCTCGAAAAAGGCATGATCCGCCTCCTGGGTGGCGGGATCGTCGTCCCGCCAGTCCGGGTCGGAATCCTCCGGGCCGGGCGACGCGCTGCCGATGAAGCCCTCGCCTTCCGGGCGGCACCAGGCCCCCGACGTGTCGATGAGGAGCGGACAGTTCTCGATCCGCTCGCGGCACGTGAAGGTGAACACGTAGCGGCGTTTCGCCTGCACCGGAATGGAGACCCCCGCCAGCGCCGCCAGCGCCCGGCCCCCGGAGCCCGCGCAGTTCACGAGCGCCCCGCAGGCGATCCGGGTTCCGTCGGAGAGCCGCACCCCGGCGATCCGGCCGCCCTCCTGGTCGACGCCCACGATCTCCCCCGTCCGGTACGTGGCCCCGAGCGAGCGCGCCTTCCGCCGGAAGGCCTGGAGCAGGCCCCAGCCGTCGAACCAGCCCTCGCCGGAGCGGCCCCAGGTGGCGGCCGCGAGATCGTCCGTGTTGAGCCAGGGGAAGCGTTCATTCAGCCCGGCCGGATCGAGGAGGAGGATATCGGCGCCCTCTTGCGTCTGCAGGGCCTGGTTCTCGGCGAGGATCGACGCGCCCGCGGGGCTCGCGCAATAGAGGTAGCCGCCCTCCCTCAAGCCGATCTCCGGCCGCTCGCCGTCGACCGCGAGGTGCTCGCCGATGGCGCGCAGGAAGCGGATGCCGTGGAGCGAGATCCGGATGTTCACGGGGCTTGAGAATTGCTGCCGGATGGAGGCCGCCGAGAGCGCCGAGGCCGAGCGCCGATAGGTGGCATCCTTCTCGACCACGAGCACCCGCCCCCCGAAGCCTGAATCCGCGAGGAGGTGATAGGCCGTGGAGGAGCCCATCGCGGCCCCGCCCGCAATCACCACATCGTATGTCTCGGACATGCTTTCCTCGTTTTGAGCCCCCTCTCCCCGCGTGCGGGGAGAGGAGGAATGCGCGCAAGGGGAGGGGAAGGGCAAGGGGATGGGAAGGGGAGAGGTGAAAGCCTCACTCTTGCCGCTCCCGACCGGCAGGATTAAGCGGTCTGGCGAAAGCGATCGCCCGATGCAAGGGCTCTCCAGCAAAGGTTGCAAACCGCCGTGTTGATGACCAAAGCCCCCTTCGCGCCGGTGCGCGACGAAGCCCTTCAGATCCTCACCCGCCTCGGCGTGCCCGAGAGCGCCTTCTCCGAGGGCGCCTTGTCGGAGGGCAGCCTGCCGGCCCGCTCGCCGATCACGGGCGAGATCGTCGCCCATGTCCGAACCGTCGATGCCGAGGAGACCCGGGCTGCCATCGGACGGGCCGAGGCCGCGTTTCGCACCTGGCGCCTCGTCCCCGCTCCGCGCCGGGGCGAGTTCGTGCGGCTTCTCGGCGAGGAACTGCGCGCCGCGAAGGACGATCTCGGCCGCCTCGTGACGCTCGAGACCGGCAAGATCGTCTCGGAAGGCCTCGGCGAGGTCCAGGAAATGATCGACATCTGCGATTTCGCGGTCGGCCTCTCGCGCCAGCTCTACGGGCTCACCATCGCGACCGAGCGGCGGGACCATCGAATGATGGAAACCTGGCATCCGCTCGGCGTCTGCGGCGTGATCTCGGCCTTCAATTTTCCCGTGGCGGTGTGGTCCTGGAACGCGGCGCTCGCCTTCATCTGCGGCGATTCCGTGGTGTGGAAGCCCTCCGAGAAGACGCCCCTCACGGCGCTCGCCACGCAGGCCATCGTGATGCGGGCCGCCGCCCGCTTCGGCGAGGCCCCGGAGGGACTCTCCGAGCTCGTGATCGGCGGGCGCGAGGTCGGCGAGGTCCTCGTCGAGGATCACCGGGTGCCCGTGGTCTCGGCCACGGGCTCGACCCATATGGGCCGGCAGGTCGGACCCAAGCTCGCGCAGCGTTTCGCCCGCGCGATCCTGGAGCTTGGCGGCAACAACGCCATGATCGTGGCGCCCTCCGCCGATCTCGGCCTTGCGGTCCGCGCCATCGCGTTCGCCGCCATGGGGACGGCGGGTCAGCGCTGCACGACGCTGCGTCGCCTCTTCATGCACGAGAGCGTCTATGACGGCGTCGTCCCGAACCTCGCCAAGATCTACGAATCCGTGCGCATCGGCGATCCGCGGGCGGAGGGAACGCTCGTCGGCCCGCTCATCGATCGCGGCGCCTACGAGGGCATGGAGCGGGCGCTCCAGGAGGCCCGCGCGGCCGGCGCGACGGTGCATGGCGGCGGGCGCGTCCAAGACGTGATGGCGGATGCGTTCTACGCAGCCCCCGCCCTCGTGGAGATGCCCTCGCACGAGGGGCCTATGCTGCGCGAAACCTTCGCGCCGATCCTCTATGTCGTGCGCTATACGAGCCTCGACGAGGCGATCGCCATGAACAACGCGGTCGGGGCGGGCCTCTCCTCCTCGATCTTCACCCTCGACATGCGGGAGGCCGAAACCTTCCTCTCGGCCGCGGGTTCGGATTGTGGCATCGCCAACGTCAATATCGGCCCCTCGGGCGCCGAGATCGGCGGCGCCTTCGGGGGCGAGAAGGAAACCGGCGGCGGCCGCGAGGCGGGCTCGGATGCCTGGAAGGCCTATATGCGGCGTGCCACCAACACCCTGAACTATGGCCGCACTCTGCCGTTGGCGCAGGGTGTGAAGTTCGACATCGACGTCTGACCCGAAAGCGGCACGACGGGCGAAGATCCGCCGTGCCGCGTCGACCATCGACCGACGAGGCGGCACGACGCCTCACCCCTCGCCAAGCCCCGGCCGGCGGGATATTTCAAGCTTCAAGCATCTGCGACGGGAGCCCATCGATGAACGCCCTGCCCCTGCAAAAGCCCAAGGACGCGTCCGCGCCCGCCGCCTTCTCCTGGGAAGACCCCTTCCTCCTGGAAGAGCAGCTCACCGACGACGAGCGCATGATCCGCGACGCCGCCCGGGTCTTCGCGCAGGAGCGGCTGCTGCCGCGGGTGATCGAAGCCTATCGCGAGGAGAAGGCCGATCCCGCGATCTTCCGGGAGATGGGCGAGCAGGGGCTTCTCGGCGTCACGCTGCCGGAGGAGTACGGCTGTGCGGGTGCCTCTTACGTGGCCTACGGGCTCGTGGCCCGGGAGGTCGAGCGGGTGGATTCGGGCTACCGCTCCATGATGAGCGTGCAATCCTCCCTCGTGATGTACCCGATCTACGCCTATGGCGACGAGACGCAGCGCAAGAAGTACCTGCCCAAGCTCGCGTCGGGCGAGTTCATCGGCTGTTTCGGCCTCACCGAGCCCGATGCCGGTTCCGATCCCGCGGGCATGAAGACCCGGGCGGAAAAGATCGACGGCGGCTATCGCCTTTCGGGCTCGAAGATGTGGATCTCGAATTCGCCCATCGCGGACGTGTTCGTGGTGTGGGCGAAATCCGCCGCACACGACAACCAGATCCGCGGCTTCGTGCTCGACAAGGGCATGAAGGGCCTCTCGGCCCCGAAGATCGGCGGCAAGCTCAGCCTGCGGGCCTCCATCACGGGCGAGATCGTCATGGACGGCGTCGAGGTCGGTGAAGACGCGCTGCTCCCGAACGTCTCGGGGCTCAAGGGCCCCTTCGGCTGCCTCAACCGGGCCCGCTACGGCATCTCCTGGGGAGCGCTCGGCGCCGCGGAGGATTGCTGGCATCGGGCGAGGCAATACACGCTCGACCGCAAGCAGTTCAACCGGCCGCTCGCTGCGACGCAGCTCGTGCAGAAGAAGCTCGCCGACATGCAGACCGAGATCGCGCTCGGCCTCCAGGCGTCGCTCCGTGTCGGCCGTCTCTTCGACGAGGGCCGCGTGGCGCCGGAGATGATCTCCCTCGTCAAGCGCAACAATTGCGGCAAGGCTCTCGACATCGCGCGCGTCGCCCGGGACATGCACGGCGGCAACGGGATCCAGGAGGAGTATCACGTGATGCGGCACTCCCAGAACCTCGAGACCGTGAATACCTACGAGGGCACCCACGACGTCCACGCCCTCATCCTCGGCCGGGCGCAGACGGGGCTGCAGGCGTTCTTCTAGGGTATGATCCCGATACGCCGGGTTTCCCCCATTTGTACGGGAGGGGTGTGGTCGCCGCTCCCCCGGTCGCCCGCAGCGCCGGCCGACCCGAAGGGGCCGCCTTGGCGGCAATCCCATCACCGTCATTCCGGGGCAGCCGAAGGCTGAGCCCGGAACCCAGGAGTTTCCTCCGGAGAGATCTCCTGGGTTCCGGCCCGCCGCTGAAGCGGCGACCGGAATGACGGCGGAGAGGAGACGACCGGGCCGCTTACCGTCCCGTCTTCACCCGGGTCCAGGCGCGGGTGACGAGGCGCTGGGCGCGCTCGTCGAAGGCCGTGTTGGTGAAGAGGCGCTTCATGGTGGCGTCGTCGGGGTAGATCCCGGGATTGTTGAGGGTCTCGGGCTTCACCGAAGCCTTCGCGGCCAGATTCCCCGAGGCGTAGGACACGAAGTTCGTGTTCGCGGCCGCAACGTCGGGGCGCATCATGTAGTTGATGAATTCGTGCGCCTCGTTGGCGTTCTTGGCATCGGCCGGAATCGCGAAGTTGTCGAACCACATTAGCGCGCCCTCGCGGGGCACCAAATAGGCGATCTCGACGCCGTTCTTGGCCTCCTCGGCGCGTTTTCGCGCCTGCATGATGTCGCCCGAATAGCCGACCGCCATGCAGATGTCGCCGTTCGCGAGAGCGTTGATGTATTCCGACGAGTGGAACTTCTGCACGTTGCCGCGGATCTTGAAGAGCGCGTCGCCCGCCTTTGTGAGATCCTCGGGCTTCTTCGAATCCGGATTGAGGCCGAGATAGTTCAGGATGCCGGGGAACAGGTCCTCGGGCGAGTCGAGCACATAGATCCCGCAAGCCTTGAGCTTGGCCGAGATGTCCGCCTTCATGAGAAGGTCCCAGGTGTTGAGCGGCACCTCGCCGAGCGCCTGCCGGACCTTCTGGACGTTCACGCCGATGCCCGTCGTGCCCCACATATAGGGGACGGCGTGTTGGTTGCCGGGATCGTAGACGGCTAAGCGTTGCATGATGTCGGGCCAGAGATTGGCGGCATTCGGGAGCTTCGCGCGGTCGAGCTTCCGGAACACGTTCGCCTTGATGAGCCGCTGCAGGAAGGGGCCCGACGGCACCACGATGTCATAGCCCGATTTGCCGGCTAACAGCTTGGTCTCGACGATCTCGTTGTTGTCGTAGGTGTCATAGACGACCCTGATGCCGGTCTCCTTCGTGAAGGCCTCCAGGACCGCGGGGTCGATGTAGTCCGACCAGTTGTAGACGTTGACGACGCGCTCCTGGGCCGCCGCGCCGGTCGTGAGCGCAAGCCCAAGGAGGAGGAGAGAGGCGAGGAGACGGATCATCGCTGGCAAAACTCCGGGTCCCGAACGGAAGGGCCGGACGCTAAAGCCTTCCGCCAACGGGCACAACGCGCATCCTCGTGAGCGCGGAGGGCTGCGTCAGGCCGCCCTCCTGACGACGCCCTCGAGCCGCTCCAGCGCCGCGTCGAGGGTGGCGTCGCGCTTGGCGAAGCAGAAGCGCACGACGTTCCTCACGGCGCCCTCGGCATAGAAGGCCGAGACCGGGATGACCGCGACGCCGTATTCGGTCACCAAGCGCTGACAGAAGGCGGTGTCGTCCGCCTCGCCCAAGGGCGCGATGTCGATGTTGAGGAAATACGTGCCCTGGCTCGGAATCACCTGGAAGCCAAGGCCTTGGAGCCCGGCCGTGAAGCGGTCCCGGCTGCGGGCGAGGTCCCGGCGCAAACCCTCGAAATAGGCATCGTCCTTGCCGAGCCCGTAGGCCACGGCAGCCTGCAGGTTCGGAGGCGTCGTGAAGGTCAGGAATTGGTGGGCCTTGGTGAGCACCCGCATGATCGGGGGCGCGGCGCAGACGAAGCCGACCTTCCATCCCGTCAGGTTGAAGATCTTGCCCGCGGAGCCGACCTTCACGCAGCGCTCGCGCATGCCGGGGAGCCCCAGCACCGACTGGTGCCGGCGCCCGTCGAAGACCACGTGCTCCCACACTTCGTCGCACAGCGCGATCGCGTCGAACCGCTCGCAGAAGCGGGTCAGCAGCGCGAGGTCCTCGGCCGGGAATACCGTGGCGGTCGGATTGAGGGGATTGTTGAAGAGCACCACCTTCGTCTTCGGCGAGAAGGTCTGCGCCAGCGCCTCCTCGGTGAGGCGGAAATGCGGGGGCTGAAGCGTGACGAAGCGGGGCACGGCGCCGGCCCGGCGGACGAGGGGCAGATAGGCGTCGTACATGGGTTCGAAGAGCACCACTTCGTCGCCGGGCTCCACGAGGGCGAAGAGCGCGCCGGCAAGGGCCTCCGTGGCTCCCGAGGTCACCATCACCTCCGTGTCGGGATCGAGGTCGAGGCCCTGCCAGTGCCTGTAATGGACGGCGATCGCGGAGCGCAGCTCCGGCAGCCCCATCATGGGCGGGTACTGGTTCCATCCCTCCACCACCGCCTCCGCGGCCCGCCGCCTCACGTCCTCGGGACCGGGATCGTCCGGGAATCCCTGGCCGAGATTGACGGCCCCGGTCTCACGGGCAAGCCGGGACATAACCTCGAAAACGGTGGTGGGAAGGGTCGAGAAGATGGGGTTCATGGGCGGGCTCATATGGGACGGGGCCGTCCTAGCACCCGCTGCAGGCCGGCTCAAACGAGCGCGTGCCACCCTGCAGCCCGCCGGTCTTGACACCATTTCGGCCGGTGGGGCGCCTGGGTGCGGCATGCCGGCGGCCGGGCTGCGGCAGGGTCATGTGCGCCAGCGCACATCGCAACAGCTCCGCTGATGCATGCGTGCTGACGAAAATTGACATTCGTCATACGTCACACTAACTGGATCTCACTGGACCGGAGACCGGTGCTCGAGCCTCTCCGCCCCTCCCGGGTTCGCGTCGGCCGCCCGTCCAGTACCCCGATTGCTGAACCAATTCGTGTTCGCGTCGCCTGCCGGTCCGCTACCCGACCCTTGAGAAAGCCCATTCCCATGCGCACCCGGTCCACCCGCCTCCCGTTTGCGCCCCCGCAGCTGCCGAAACGCAGCCGAGCGGCCTCCGCGAGGATCCTCGTTCCCGCGCTCGCGCTCCTCGTGCTCACGGCCTGCCAGCCCGAGAAGGTCGCGGAGGTCGAGAAGCCTGCCCGGCCCGTTCTCGCCCAGTCGGTCCATTTCGAGGGCCGCGCCGCCGAGCGGACCTTCGTGGCCACCATCCGGCCCCGCACCGAGAGCGATCTCGGCTTCCGGGTCGGTGGCAAGGTCGCACGCCGGCTCGCCAATGTCGGCGATGCCGTCAAGGCGGGGCAGGCCCTCGCTCTCCTCGACGAGACGGATCTGCGTCTCCAGCGCGAGCAGGCGGATGCCGAGCTGCGTTCCGCCAACGCGGCGCTTGCCCAGGCCGACGCGGAGCTGAAGCGGATCACGTCCCTTCGCGGCGAGGGCTGGTCGACGGCCTCGGCCTACGACCGTCAGAAGGCCGCGACCGAGGAGGCTCGCGGCCGCGTCGCCAGGGCCGAGCGGGCGGCGTCCTTGGCCGCCAACGCCCTGTCCTACGCCACCCTCGCGGCGGACGCAGACGGGGTCGTCACGGCCGTGCAGGTGGAGCCCGGCCAGGTGCTCGCCGCCGGCCAGGCGGCGATCCGCCTCGCGCGCCTCAACGAGAAGGAAGCCGTGATCGCCGTGCCGGAGGCGCAGGTCGGCGGGCTCCATCAGGCCAAGGCGTCCCTCTCGCTTTGGTCCAATCCGGACAAGCGCTACGAGGCGCGCCTGCGCGAACTCTCGCCGTCCGCGGATCCCGCCACGCGCACCTATCTTGCCCGCTTCAGCCTCGTGGGCGCCGGTCCCGAGGTGCAGCTCGGCATGACCGCGACCCTGGCCGCGATCGCCCCCGAGAACGGGCGTATCGCACGGCTCCCCCTGTCAGCGCTCTTCAATCAGGGCTCCGGCCCCGCGGTCTGGGTGATCGACATCGACGGGCGGCCCGTGCTGAGGCCCGTCACGGTGGCGGCCTACGAATCCCGGGAGGTCCTGATCTCGTCAGGCGTCAGCGAGGGCGATCAGGTCGTCACGCTCGGGGTCCAGAAGATCGATGCGGGCCAGCGGGTTCGCGTCGTCCAAGCGCTCCAGTTCTAAAGCGTATTCGCGTGAGGTGGACGCAGCTCACGTCAAGAAGACGCGTCAAACCAAGAAGAGAGCTGATTCCACGTCAGAGGAAACAGTTCGAAAGCCGGAGGGCGCCCCGATGAAACGCTTCGACGCGTTCGGGCGCGCCGCTTCCGAGACCCTAGGGGCTCGCCCATGAAACGGTTCAATCTCTCGGCCTGGGCGGTGGCTCACCCCGCTCTCGTGCTCTTCGTCATCCTCGCGCTCGCGGTAGCGGGAACGCTCTCCTTCCTGCGGCTCGGTCGCGGCGAGGATCCGAGCTTCACGATCAAGAACGTGATCGTCACCGCGAGCTGGTCCGGCGCCACCGCGCAGGAAATGCAGGACCAGGTTGCGGACCGCATCGAGAAGCGGCTCCAGGAACTGCCCTATTTCGACAAGGTCGTGACCTACACGAAGCCCGGTTTCACGGCCATGAACGTGGCCTTCCGGGACAACACGCCCGCGCGCGAGGTCCCGCAGCTCTTCTATCAGCTGCGCAAGAAGCTCCAGGACCTGCGCTCGGATCTGCCGCGCGACATCAACGGCCCGAACGTCAACGACGAGTACGGCGACGTCGATTCGATCCTCTACATGATGACGGGCGACGGCGCCGATTATGCGCAGCTGAAGACCGTCGCCGAAGCCTTGCGGCAGCGCCTCCTCAAGGTGCAGGGCGTCACCAAGGTGAACCTCTACGGTCTGCAGGACCAGAAGATCTATGTCGAGTTCAGCCACGCCAAGCTCGCGACGCTCGGGCTGACCACGCAGACGATCTTCGATTCGCTCCAGCGCCAGAACGCGGTTGCGTCCGCAGGCATCGTGGAGACCGGCGCGCAGCGCATCCCGCTGCGCATCACCGGGGCGCTCGACGGCGAGCGGGCCGTTGCCGAAACGCCGGTCGAGGCGAACGGGCGCGTGTTCCGCCTCGGCGACATCGCGACCGTGACCCGCGGCTTCGAGGACCCGTCCGATTTCATGATCCGGCAGCGCGGGCAAGGAGCGCTCGGGATCGGCATCGTGATGGCGAAGGGTTCCAACATCCTGGACTTCGGCAAGGAGGTGACGGCCGCCAAGGACACCTTCATGGCCGGCGTGCCCCAGGGCATCGCGATCGAGCAGGTCGCGGATCAGCCGAAGGTCGTCGACGAGGCAATCTTCGAATTCGAACGCTCCTTCCTGGAGGCGCTCGCGATCGTGCTCGTGGTCTCGTTCCTGAGCCTCGGGCTGCGCACCGGCATCGTGGTGGCGCTCTCCGTGCCACTCGTGCTCGCGATCACCTTCATGGTGATGAACGCGCTCGGCATCGACCTCCACCGCATCACGCTCGGCGCCCTCATCATCGCGCTCGGGCTTCTCGTGGACGATGCCATCATCGCGGCCGAGATGATGGTCGTGAAGATGGAGCAGGGCTTCGACCGCATGAGTGCGGCGGCCTATGCCTGGAGCTCCACGGCTTTCCCGATGCTCACCGGCACCCTCGTGACCGCGATCGGCTTCCTGCCCGTCGGCCTCGCGAGTTCCGCGGTCGGCGAATATGCGGGCGGCATCTTCTGGGTCGTCGGCATTGCGCTCATCGCGTCGTGGTTCGTGGCCGTGATCTTCACGCCCTATCTCGGTGTGAAGCTACTCCCCAAGGACGTCGCCAAGCACGGACACGCGGATCCGCATGCGATCTACGAGACGCGGACCTACCGTGCCTTGCGCGGCATCATCGAGCTGTGCGTGCGCTGGCGCAAAACCGCGGTGCTCGCGACGGTCGGCATCTTCGTCGCGGCCGTGGTGGGTTTCGGGAGCGTGCAGCAGCAGTTCTTCCCGCTCTCCGAGCGGCCGGAGCTGTTTTTCCAGATGCGGCTCCCCGAGGGCACCGCCATCGGCACGACGCTCGAGACCGCGAGGAAGGCCGAGGCGTTGCTCGGCGACGATCCCGATGTCGCGACCGCGACCACCTATATCGGCCAGGGCTCGCCGCGCTTCTGGCTCGGATTGAATCCGCAGCTCCCGAACGAATCCTTCGCGGAGATCGTGATCGTCTCCAAGGACGTCGAGGCGCGCGAACGCATCAAGGCGCGGCTCGACAAGGCGCTCGCCGAAGGGGCGCTGTCCGAAGCGCGGGTGCGGGTCGACCGCTTCTCCTTCGGCCCGCCGGTGGGTTTCCCGGTGCAGTTCCGCGTCGTGGGTTCCGATCCCGCCAAGGTGCGCGACATCGCCTTCCAGGTGCGCGACACCATGCGGACGAACGCCAACGTGGTCGATCCGCATCTGGAATGGAACGAGATGACGCCCTCGATCCGCGTGGTCGTGGACCAGGAGCGCGCCCGCGCGCTCGGCCTCGATCCGCAGGGCGTGTCGCAGACGCTCCAGACGCTCATCTCCGGCGTCACCGTCACGGCCGTCCGCTCCGGCACCGAGCGCGTCGACGTGGTGGCGCGCGCGGCGCCGTCCGAGCGCCTCGATCTCGGCCGCATCGGCGATCTCACGGTGGTGTCGCGCAACGGCGTGCCGGTGCCGCTCTCGCAGGTCGGCCGCATCGAATATACCCACGAGGAACCGATCCTCTGGCGGCGCAATCGCGACATGTCGATCACCGTGCGCTCGGACGTGGTGGACGGGGTTCAGCCCCCGGACGTGACGGCGCAGATCTGGCCGCAGCTCCAGCGGCTGCAGGCGAACCTCGAGCCGGGCTACCGGCTCGAGATCGGCGGCGCCGTGGAGGAATCATCAAAAGGCAACGCCTCGATCTTCGCGCTCTTCCCCGTGATGGTCGGGGGCATGCTGCTCATCCTCATGGTGCAGCTCCAGAGCTTCTCGCGGCTCATCCTGGTGTTCCTGACGGCACCGCTCGGGCTCATCGGGGCTTCGCTGGCCCTGAACCTGACGGGCAAGCCGTTCGGCTTCGTGGCGCTCCTCGGCCTTATCGCGCTCGCCGGCATGATCATGCGCAACGCCGTGATCCTGGTCGATCAGATCGAGACCGACGTCGAGTCGGGCCTCACCCGCCGGGAGGCGATCGTGGAGGCGACCGTGCGCCGGGCGCGTCCGGTGGTGCTGACCGCGCTCGCCGCGATCCTCGCCATGATCCCCCTCTCGTCCTCGGCCTTCTGGGGCCCGATGGCGATCACCATCATGGGCGGCCTGTTCGTCGCTACCTTCCTGACGCTCCTGTTCCTGCCGGCCCTCTACGCGCTCTGGTTCCGCCGCAGCCTCGACGAGCGCGGCGCCGTGCCGGCGCCGGCGGAGGAAATCGAAAGCGTCGAAGAGGAGCCCCTCGTCCCGGCCTTCGAGGGCCGCCGTCCCCTCCCGATGGCCGCGGAGTAGATCCCTCGACTCCCGGCGTCCTTTCCGGGCGATAGAAAGTCAGTCCCGGTCCTGCTCCCTCTCCCCGCCTGCGGGGAGAGGGTTGGGGTGAGGGGCCCGTCGGTGAGGCGCGATGCATTCCGAGCCCGAGATCCCCACGCCCCGCTCCGCGCAGGGGCTTCCGCACAGGTGAGAGCTACCCGATTTCTTCGGCCTCCTACCTCCCGCGCTGACGCGCCTGTCTCACCGGCCGGTGAGCCCGTCAGCCTAGGCAAGAGAAGCGACAATCCGCACCCGTGCGAGGCCGCACGGCGTCTCGCGACGCCTTGAGGCATTCTGCACATCCATGCATCCCTCGGCTCGAAGCCCTTGGGAGATCACCGGAAATCGTCGCACCGCTGCTCTCGAAACAGGCAGTGATGATTGACGAATAACAGAATTCGTCATATATTCAGCCCATGACCGCAGTCGCCTTCCGCTTGCCCGAAACCGATACCCGCAGCCGCATCGTGGAAACCGCGGAGCGCTATTTTCGGGAAATCGGGTACCAGAAGACGACGGTCGCCGACATCGCCAAGGCGCTCAAGATGAGCCCGGCGAACGTGTATCGGTTCTTCGACTCCAAGAAGGCCATCAACGAGGCCGTGGCCGAGCGCCTGATCGCCGAGGTCGAGGCGCAGCTCGAGGCGATCGCCAAGGGTCCCGGCCCCGCCGCGGAGCGCCTGCGGGCCTTCATCGATACCTGCCACCACCTCTGCGTCGCGCGGTTCACCGGCAACCAGCGCATGCACGAGATGGTGGAGGTCGCGATGACCGAAAGCTGGCAGGTGGTGCATGCCCATATCGAGCGCATGAACACCATGTTCCAGCGCCTGGTGGAGGACGGGGTGCGCTCGGGCGAATTCCGGGTCGCCGATCCCGCCGTCGCGGCCCGCTGCGCCCATATCGCACTGGTGCGCTACTTCCATCCCATGCTGATGGAGCAATGCGTCAACGAGCCGACCCCGACGCTCCCCGCCATGACGGATTTCGTCCTCGCGGGCCTCGGCTACCGGGCGGATAGAGCCGAGAATCCACGATCATCTCCCGGGCTCATCGCCGAAAGCGATGCCCCGGGATGACGATGGGCGAGAGCCTCAACCGCCCTCGCGGGCGAGGCGCATCAGGCCCTCGCGGCTCGACAGAGGCGGCTGCCAGCCTGCATCCATGAGCGCCCGGGGGCTCGCCACGAGAGGGCCCGACACGCGCTCGAACGCCTCGCCTCGCCCGGCGGCCCGCGCCGCGAAGGCCAGAAGGGCGGCGGGGATCGGCAGGAGCCCCGGGCGCCGACCGAGGCCCTCGCGCAGGGCCGCCACCATCTCGCCGACGGTCAGGGGTTCGGAATCCGCCACGATGAAGGGTCGCCGCACGGGGCCCTCGAGCCGCAGCACCGTGTCGATGGCGGCGACGAGGTTGTCGAGCCCCAGAACCGAGCGTCGCGCCCGCAAGCCCCCGAGCGGCAGGGGCAGGGGCGAGCGGGCGAGATCCAGGAGGGCTGCCATGTTGCCCTTCACGCCGGGCCCGTAGACCAGCACCGGGCGCAGGGCCACCCAATCCAACCCGAGAGCCGCCAGGCTCTTTTCGGCTTCGAGCTTGGAGCGCCCGTAGGCATCTGTGGGCTGCGGCTCGGCCTCCTCGGTGAGAATGCCCTCGGCGCTCGGCCCCGATTGGGCCCGGATCGAGGACAGGAACACGAAGCGCCGGATCCCGGCCCGCTCCGCCGCGCGGGCGAGCCCGACCGTCGCCTCCGTATTGATGGTTCGGTAATCGTCCTCCGGACGGCCCGACATGGCGTGAGCGAGGCCGGCGGAATGGATCACCATGTCGACGCCCCTGAGCGCGGCGGCCATGTTCTGCGGCGCCGCGATGTCGCCCACGACCGCGCTCGAAGCCTCGGGCGGCACCTCGGCGGGGCGGCGTAGGAGCACGCGGATGCGGTAGCCGCGCTTCGGCAGCTCCTTCAGGAGATGGCGGCCGATGAAGCCCGTGGCGCCGGTCAGGGCGATGGTGGGCGCGCTCACGGAAGGACCTCGCGGAGAGGGGGGGCTGGCGGGTCTGGTGGGATCATGGTGTCGGCGCGGGGCGCAGGGGCGGGATGCTCGAACATAACGCCCGACGAGCGGCTTTCGACGCGATCGGTGCGAAATCCCGTCGGGCGGCGCGGCAGAATGGGCCGATCGGGCGGCGCCAAACCGGGGCCGTGAGGCACCGACCGCCAAGGTGACAGCGACGTGGCAGCGATGTCGGAGACGTCAGGCGCTGACGGCCAGGCGGGCGGCGACCGGAGCGGCCGCGAGGGCCGGGAAGGAGAAGGACTGCGTCTCGCGGCACACGAAGGCCGTGGGCATGGCGGCTCTGAGTTCGGTCTCCATGGCGCGCAGCGTTGCGTCGTCGTGGCCGGGATAGAGATGGAAGATGCCGAGCGCCTTCACGTCGCCGGCCCGCGCGAGGGACACGCCCTTCTGCCAGGTGGAGTGGCCCCAGCCGCGGCAGCGCGTGTATTCCGCCTCCGAGAACATGCCGTCGAACACGATCAGGTCCGCATCGCGCACGAAGGCCGCAAGCGCGGGGTCGGGCCAGGGATCGCTGTGCTCCACATCCGTGATGTAGCAGAACACCCGGCCGCCATGCTCGAAGCGGTAGCCCGTGGCGCCGCCCGGGTGGTTCAGCGCATGGGTGCGGACCATCGCTCCATCGGGGAAGCGCAGGGTCTCGCCGGCATGGAAGCCGTGGTGCTCGAAGGTGGCGGGCAGCTGATCGAGAGTGATGGGGAAAATCGGGGGCGCGTAGAGCCGGCCGAGGGCGGGGCCCGCGCTCTCCCCGCCGAGATGGCCGCAGAAGGTGCGGATCACGCGGGTGGCGCCGAGGATCGCGGGCTTGAGGAAGGGCAGGCCGCTCACATGGTCGAGGTGGAGGTGGCTGAAGAGGATGTCGATCTCGAGGGGCGCATCGGCTCCGAGGCTCGCCCCCAGAGGCGCCAGCCCGGTGCCTGCATCGAGGATGAAAAGGCGCTCGCCGCATCGGACCTCGACGCAGGGCGTGTGGCCGCCGAACTCCATGAAGGCGGCGCCCGATGCATTGACGGAGCCGCGGACGCCCCACAGCCGAACCTCGAGCGGACCCTCCTCAGGCGGGCACGCCTGGAGAGGGCGCACCGGCCGCGCATCGTGCGAGTTGGGAGCCTGCCACGTCATCGCCGGATGGTGACCTCAATTGTGACAGTTGCCTGTGCGCTACCGCACATCAAGCACCTCGTGTCCGGGCTGCTAAAGGCCAACGAAATCCGGCGGCCGGGGTTCCTAAACGTGGCCATATCGTGACTATCATGAGGCCATTAAGCAATACAACTCTCAAGTGAAATATTGGTCTAGTGAAAAAGCTTCAGGTCGCGCGGCGTAATGACGCAACATGGCATCCTGGTTCAATGTCATGCGAGCCTCCTCTCGCGCGGGGCGGCCAGGGACTGCCCGCCGATGCCGTCCGCCCGGTCGTCGCGATCCCCGCCCGTCGCTCCGCCGGCCCCCTCCTCGCCCATGGCCCCGGCGAACCCCCGTTCCTCGACCTGAAGAGCGCCGCGCCGGAGGGCCAGCACCATGTCGAAGGGCGGCGTATCCATGCCGGGCGAGAGGGCGGATGCCGCCAGAACCAAGCCCCGCCCGGCCTGATGCGCGCGCAGGCGCGCCACGAGAGCCTCCGCGTCCGCATCGGATAGACCCGAGAGCGCCCCCTCCACCACGATGACGTCCGGCTCCCGCACCAGGCAGCGCACGAGATCGATCGCGGCGAGTTCGGCCGAGCTGAAATCGTTCTCCGCAGGGTCGACGGGGCACTCCAGGCCGATGCGCGAAACCTCCGTGTCGAGATCGGCCTCGGTGAGCACCCGGCGGATCACCCGGTGCACCGCGGCCTCGGCACCGGCCTGATCCTCGGCCACGCGCCCGAACAGAAGATTGTCCTGCACGCTCGCGGCTTTGCACAGGCGGGCGGGATCGTAGAACTCGATCGCGGGCCGGAGGCTTGCGGGCAGCATGCGGGCGAAATCGACCCGCGCGGCGAGAATCCGGGCCTGGAGGCCCTCGTCGAGAAGGCCGAGGCGGTGGCGGCTCTCGTTGTAGCGCAGCGCCAGGCCGATGAGCCGTTCCCGGTCGCGGGCGTTCTCGAAGCGGCGGCGCCCGCCCCGGGGCTCGGCCCGGCGCTCGAGGAGGTCCTCGAAAGCGCCCCGTTCCGAGGCCGGGAAGAAGGAGAACCGCTCGAAGACCGGGTGCCCGGCCGGAATGTCGGCGAAGATCTCGACCATGCTGGAGGCGATCGACAGCCCCATCGCGGTCAAGGGCTTCGTGAGGTCGGCGGCTTCCAGAACCGCGCGCACGAACGGGTGCCCGGCAAGATGCCCCTCCCGGAAGCTGTCGCCCACCGGCTGCCCGAAGAGCAGGTTCTCGCCCACCGTCGCGTGATTGTTGTAGCGGGCGGTGTCGAAGGGATCGACGAAACGGTCGAGTCTCTCGCTCCGCAGGGCCGCCTGGACGGCATGGCGGGCTTCGACGATCGCGGTCGCGAGGCGGCTCTCCCGCCCCGGATCCAGGGTGCCTTCGAGGCCCCTGGCATGGATCGCGCCCTCGAGGCCCGCAACCCCGGTAGCCGTCGCGAGGCGATCGTCCAGTCCGGGCTCCGTGCCGGAGCTGCCGTAGAGGAGATTGTCCCGTCCGACCTCCATCCCGGTGCTGCCATAGAGGAGATTGTCCCGCAGGGATCCGGCGATCAGCACCGTGGCGCCGCCCGCATAGGCGACCCGCCGCGCCCGGGCCGCGGGCGCGAGGGCCGCGAGGCTCACACCCCCGTAGGTGAGCCGGCCCGTGGAGGGCTCCACCTGGCCGGCCAGCACGGCGGCGAGCAGGCGTCCGGCCTCCTCCGCGTCGCTCAGCACCGCCACATGGGCGGGCAGCGGGATGGCGGCATCGATCCCGGAAATCCGGGCGCCGCTCTCGGGATCGTAGGCCGAAACGCCCTCGGCGCGCAGAATCCGGGCACCGCCCCCCGCCGAGGCGGGATTTCCATCCGCGCGGGCCGCTCCCGGCTTTTCGGATCGGGGGCGCTCCCGGGCCTGCAATCCTCCCAGAGCGCGGGCGAGATCGGCGAACAGGGCCGCGACCCGGTCGAGGGCGCGCTGCCAGCGGGTGAGCTCCCCGACCGCGAGCGCCGCGAGGGCCGCTGCCGTCGCGGCGGAGACGAATCCCCCGGGACTCAGCCGTCCGCCACCGGCGCCAAGGGCCAGGACCGCGAGCGGCGTCAGCAGCAGCACCGCAGCCGCCGCGGATTGCACGAGGCCGAGGCGGCGTTCCGCGCGCTCCACCGGCCGGTGGCGCTCGTCCCATTCGCTGAGCAGCCGGAGGCTCTCGAAGGCGGCCGTGCCGTGGGCGTGAAGGGCCGGGCGGCGACGTAGAAGATCGGCCAGGGAGCCGCGAACCCCCCGGGCCTCGATCCGGAGCGACTGGACGGCCCGGCCCCGCAGGCGAAGGCGCCGCAGCCCGAGGAGTCCGCCCAGGAGAAGCAGCCCCGCCGTCGCGAAGGCGAGGCGCAGGTCGAGGCTCATGACATAGATGAGGGAGAGCGCCACGATCCCGATGGCCTGCGCGGTCCCGATCACCGCAGCGCCGAGGAAGCCGTTCTCGCGCGACACGGCCTCGCCGGCGAATTCCGCGGCCTGCACGGTCTCCTCGTGCCCTCCGGTCCGGGCGGCGAGCACCCGCTCGAGGATCATGGCACGCAGCCGGGCGGTCACCTGCGTTCCCACCCGCGTGGCGATGAGGTGGAGGACCGCGGTGCCGGTCCCGACCGCCGCCGGCACCAGGACCAGAAGCCAGGGTGCCGCCCCGGGGCTCGGCAGCGCGAAACCCCCGAAGAGCACGAAGGACCCGCCGCCGAGCCTCTCGGGAAGCGGGAACGCCAGCCGCAGGAGGGTCGCTCCCGTCCCATCGACGCTCAGGCGCACGAGGTCGAAGCCGAGAACCAGGAGCCCGCCCATGACAACCATCACCAGGGCCGCGGCCCCGTGCAGGGAAGGCGAGGTTCGCCACACCAGGCGAAATGGATCACGCTCCATGAGGGCTTTGTCCAGGATGAGGGCCTTTCCAGGCGGCTGTGTGCCCCTCGCGCGAGGAGGCTTCGGAGGGTCGTCGGTCGCCCGGCTCGCGCCTGGGGCCTTACATCGCGCGCCCTCGGCTTCCTCGCACGACGGACGGGCAGGGGCGGCGAAACTTAGACCAACCGGGGCGCCTCAGGCCAGAGCCTAGAGCTGTTTCCCCTGCCATAGAATCGGCTCTCGGTTCTGAATGGTAGCGCTGCCTTCAATGTGAACTGGATCCGCTTCACGCGAAAACGCTTCGCTTCCGAGTCGTCGCGTTTTTTTCCCACGTGGACCGGATTCACTGCGCGCGAAAACGCGCCAGAAGACGCGCGCGCCAGGTGAGATCATCTTCCATGAGATCATCTTCGAGTTGCCCTCGACGGCCCTGCCTTTCCTGGCTCCCCATGGGGGCCTTGGCCGGAACTGGGCTCGAAAACCGGCTCCGGCCAGGCGCTTCGCGAACCGGGTCCGCCGCGTGGCACCCGGCCTCAGGATCTCGCCACGGCGAGCGTTGGCCCTAGTTCCAGTGCCGGAGCGCCCCCCGCAGGATGGATGCGGCGAGCGGTGGCCCTCATTCAAGGGTTCTCGAGCACACCCCCGGCAGGATGGATTATGAGGCAGAGAAGAGCCTGCGCACTACGCATCGATCCTGTCTTCCACCTCGTGCTGGACCTCTCCCACCGGACGCCGGCCGCGAGCCTGCCGCGGCGTCTCAACGGCCTCTTCCGCGAGCTCGCCTCGCCTGAGCCGGCGCGCCCCGCGGACGACATCGAGGATCTCATCTGGGCCATCTGGATCTCGCACCAGGACCGGGACGCCGAGGAGGCCATGGGGGCCGCCGTGGATGCGCTGGCTTCGGGCGAGTTCGCCAATGCCCGCGAACTCCTCGACGGCCTCGTGGAGGCTCATCCCGATTGGGCGGAGGCCTGGAACAAGCGCGCGACGCTCCTCTTCATCGAGAAGCGCGACGAGGACAGCCTGTGCGACATCGAGCGGGTGCTGGCGCTCGAACCGCGCCATTTCGCGGCCGTCTCCGGTTTCGGCCAGATCTGTCTGCGGCACGGCTATCTCAACGAAGCCAAGGCGGCCTTCCAGGTGGCGCTCGGGATCAACCCGCACCTCCAGGGGCTGCGCGAGATTATCGAGGACCTCAATCCCGAAGCCCTGATGCTGCATTGACGGAGCGTTTGCGCGATCCGATTCGCATGCTCCAGCCGCTGCATCCCGAAACCCCGATGCTGCATTGATGGAGTACTTGCGCGATCCGGACCCGCACCCTCCGGCCGCTGCATTCCGAGGCCCTGATGCTCGATCGAGGGGGTGTTTTCGCGATCCGATTCGCATCCTCCGGCCGCTGCGGAACAACACGACGGCACGTCCACGCGGCTGGATCCGCATCGTCCAGCTGAGGCTCGGCCCGCGACGCGATTTCGATGCGATCGGGCCCGCATCCTCCAGCCGCCGCACCGACCGCTCGAAGCGCGGAACAAGGAAAAGCGGATTCCTCCCCTCGCGAACCCCGCGAGGCTTGCGCTACCTTCCCCTCGAACAGGGGAAGCCCATGGCCGCCGACGCGACCGATTTCGGGGAATATGACTACATCATCGTAGGCGCGGGCTCGGCGGGGTGCGTCCTCGCGAACCGGCTCTCGGCGAATCCGAAGAACCAGGTTCTGGTGCTGGAGGCCGGGGGGCGGGACCGGTGGATCTGGTTTCACGTCCCCGTCGGCTACCTCTTCGCCATCGGCAACCCGCGCTCCGACTGGATGTTCACCACCGCGCCGGAGCCTGGACTCAACGGGCGCCAGCTCGCCTATCCGCGCGGCAAGGTGATCGGCGGGTCGTCCGCCATCAACGCCATGATCTACATGCGCGGCCAGGCCGCCGATTACGACGGCTGGCGCCAGCTCGGGCTTGACGGCTGGGGCTGGGACGACGTGCTGCCCTATTTCCTCAAGCACGAGGACCATGTCGATCCCCCGAATGCCTATCACCGTCAGGGCGGCGAGTGGCGGGTGGAGCATCCCCGCATCCGCTGGGACATCCTCGACGCGGTCCGCGAGGCGGCCGAGAGCGCCGGCATCCGCAAGATCCCGGATTTCAACACGGGCGACAACGAGGGCTCGTCCTACTTCCAGGTGAACCAGAGGCGCGGCCGGCGCTGGAGCGCGGCGCGGGGGTTTCTCAAACCCGTCCTCGACCGCCCGAACCTGCGGCTCGAAACCGGCGTGCTGGTCGAGCGGGTTCTGCTCGAAGGGGGCCGGGCCACGGGCGTCGCGTTCTCGAAGGACGGGGCCCGCCACGTCGCGCGCGCCGCGGGCGAGGTGATCCTCGCGGCCGGCGCGGTGGCCTCGCCGAAGATCCTCGAACTCTCGGGCATCGGCGACGGAGAGCGTCTGGGAGCGCTGGGCTTGCCCGTGCACCACCACGCCCCCGGGGTGGGCGAGAACCTGCAGGACCACCTGCAGATCCGGCCAATCTATCGGGTCGAAGGGGTCCGCACCCTCAACATCGATTACGCCAACCTCTTCCGCCGCGCCATGATGGGCGTGAACTACGCCCTCTTCCGGCGCGGGCCCCTGACCATGGCGCCCTCGCAACTCGGCGTCTTCGCGAAATCCTCGTCCGACTACGCGACCGCCAATCTCGAATTCCACTTCCAGCCCCTGTCGCTCGACAAATGGGGCGATGGCCTGCACTCCTTCTCGGCCTTCACGGCGAGCGTGTGCAATCTGCGCCCGTCGAGCCGCGGCCATGTCCATGCCACGAGCCCCGACCCGGCGGCGGCGCCGGCGATCCAGCCCAACTATCTCTCGACCGACGAGGACCGGCGCGTGGCGGTGGATTCGCTTCGTCTCACGCGGCGGATCGTCGGCCAACCGCCGCTCGCGCGCTACCGGCCGCAGGAATACAAGCCCGGCGCCCATCTCACCTCGGACGACGAATTGGTGCGCGCGGCGGGCGATCTCGGCACCACGATCTTCCATCCCGTCGGCACCGCCCGCATGGGCCCCGCTCACGATCCTATGGCCGTGCTCGACGAACGCCTGCGCGTGCGGGGCGTCGGGGCCTTGAGGGTGATCGACGCCTCCGCGATGCCGCGCATCACCTCGGGCAACACCAACTCGCCGACCGTCATGATCGGCGAGAAGGGAGCCGCGATGGTGCTGGAGGACGCGAGATAGCGTCCCTCTCTCCTGGAGAGAAGGACGGAGCAGCGCGACATCGGCGAGGTTGAAGGGCAGGGCCGAAACGGGCGAGTCTCTCGTATCCCGTCCTGATTCTCGCTCCGTTCATGGTCGCCCAGCCCCAGCCGTCCCCCCTCTCCGCCGACCGCCTCTCCGCAGACCGGCGCCAATCCCCCGTGGCCGCGGGCGTCCAGCGAGGCGTCCGGCGCCTTTTCGCTCAGCTCGGGCATTCGAGCCTGGTGGAGTTCACCCTCGCCAACGGGCGTCGCGCGGACGTGATCGCGCTCGCCCCGGACGGGCGCCTCACGATCGTGGAGATCAAGTCGAGCGTGGCGGATTTCCGGGCCGACCAGAAATGGCCCGATTACGAGGATTTCTGCGACCGCTTCTTCTTCGCGGTCCCGGAGACCGTGCCCTTCGACATCCTGCCCCCGGACCGGGGGCTGATCGTGGCGGATTCCTTCGGGGCCGCCATCATCCGCGACGCCGCACACCACCCTCTCGCGGGGGCCCGCCGCAAGGCCGTGACCTTGCGCTTCGCCCACGCGGCCGCCTCCGTTCTCCACGGCCTTGCGGATCCGGACGCGATCGCGGACGGACGGCTTTGAGTTCCCTCTCCCCGCAAGCGGGGAGAGGGTTAGGGTGAGGGGCTGGTCGGTGAGGCTGGCGGTTGTATGTTCGCCTCCGTCATTCCGGTCGCCCGCAGGGCGGGCCGACCCGAAGGGGCCGCCTTGGCGGCAAACCCAGAAGCTGTATCCGGAGAGATCTCCTGGGTGCCGGGTTCTCGCTTCGGAATGACAGCGGAGGCATCGCGCTTCACCGACCGGCCCCTCACCCCGGCCCTCTCCCCGCCTGCGGGGAGAGGGAGCACGGCTATCGGGGCGCGCGCTTGGCCAGGATCCGCTGGAGGGTGCGGCGGTGCATGTTGAGGCGGCGGGCCGTCTCGGACACGTTGCGGCCGCAGAGCTCGTAGACCCGCTGGATGTGCTCCCAGCGCACCCGATCGGCCGACATGGGGTTCTCGGGGGGCGTCGCCCGCTCGCCGGGCTGGGCCATGAGAGCGGCGTGGATTTCGTCCGCATCGGCGGGCTTCGCGAGATAGTCGAAGGCGCCGAGCTTCACGGCCGTCACCGCGGTCGCGATGTTGCCGTAGCCGGTGAGGATGACGCCCCGCGCGTCCGGACGGCGCTCCTTCAACCGCGCGATCACGTCGAGGCCGTTGCCGTCCCCGAGGCGCATGTCGATCACCGCGAAGGCGGGCGCCTCGCTCTCGACGGCCGCGAGACCTTCGGCCACGCTCTCGGCCACCCGCACGAGGTAGCCACGGCCCTCCATGGCCCGGGCGAGGCGGGTCGAGAACGGGCGGTCGTCGTCGACGATCAACAGGCTCTTGTCCGCCAGGGCCTCCAGCGCCAGGGGCGCATCGGCCATCACAAAATCTCCTTGCGTCACGGGACGCTCCCAATCTGTGGCGGAACACCCGCCTGAAGTCGCTCAAATCCTTATATAGGAACGGTTTTTGCGTTCGCGAGGGGGAGCTGCGACACCTCCTGCGACAGCATCGTCGCATCCCGTTCGAACGCGGCTCTCGGCCAGACGATCCGAGCCACCGCGCCATGCCCGGGGGGCGCCGCGTTCGTGAAGAGAAGATGGGCGCCGGAACGCTCGATCAAGGTCTTGGCAATGAAGAGGCCGAGTCCGAGCCCCGAACCGCCCTCCTCGCCCGCCGCGCGCTCGGCCGCGCTGCGGGTCGTCACGTAGGGCTCGCCCAAACGCAGTAGCACGTCGGCGGCATAGCCCGGCCCGTCGTCCCGGATCACGAGCCGCACCTCCTCGCGGCTCCAGCGCGCCTCGACGGTGACGAGGCCCTCGGCGAAATCCACCGCGTTCTCGATGATGTTGCCGAGGCCGTAGACCACGCCGGGGCTGCGCCGGCCCATGGGCTCGGGTCCTTCGCCCTCGGTGATCACCGCGATCTGCGTGCCCATGGAGCGGTGCGGAGCCACGAGCTCCTCGACGAGGTGGGAGAGCGAGATGGTCTCGAGAAAGGCCTGGCCCTCCTGCCCGAGCGAGGTGAGCTTCGTGAGGATCGTCCGGCAGCGCTCCACCTGCTCGCGTAGGAGCTTCAGATCCTCCGCGACGGGCCCCTCCTGGGGCAGGGCGTGGTTCAGCTCCTTGGCGACGAGCGCGATGGTGGCGAGCGGCGTGCCGAGCTCGTGGGCCGCCGCCGCGGCTAGGCCGTCGAGCTGGGAGAGATGCTGCTCTCGGGCGAGCACGAGCTCGGTCGCCGCGAGCGCCTGGGCGAGCTGGCGGGCTTCCTCCGCGACGCGCCAGGCATAGACCCCGGTGAAGGCGGTGCCGAGGAGGATCGCGGTCCATACGCCCGATACATAGAGGAAGGGCAGCTCGAGCGGCGCCGCGGGATCGGCCGGCAGGGGCTGGTGCGTGAGGACGAGGAGCGTGGCGCAGCCGACAGCCAGGAGCCCGAGGCCGAGGGTGCGCTCGGGCGGCAGGGCCGCCGCCGAGATCAACACCGGCGCGAGAAAGAGCATCGCGAAGGGGTTCTGGAGCCCGCCCGTGAGGTAGAGCAGGCCCGCGAGCTGCAGGATGTCGAAGCCGAGCAGAAGGGTCGCGGCATTGTCTGAGAGGCGGTGGCTGGCCGGAAACTGGATGCGCAGCGCGAGATTCACCCAGGCCGAGGCCGCGATCAGCACGAAGCACAGCCCGAAGGGGAGCGGGAAACCGAGCCCGAAATGCACCACCGCGACCGCCGCGGCCTGACCCGAAATCGCAAGCCACCGCAAGCGCACCAGCGTATCGAGCCGAAGCTGGCGCGCATTCCGGCCGAGATCCGTCGGTCTGATCCCCATCATGCCGCTGACATAGGGTTCTCCGAAGCGCTGGCCAAGGAAGCCCGTCCTAAAGCCCACAGCGGAAGGAAAGGGTGAACGATGCCGCGACGCAAGAACCCCGTCCCGGACGTCTCGAAACCCGCCAGGCTGGACTCGATCTCAACCAGGAAGCGAGTGGAACGCAAGCCGTTCATCTCCGGGTCGGATCCGGCTGTATTGTACAGCAACATTGTTGCGCAACTTACCGTTGGTCAGTGCGATAAAACCAACACAGCCTCCCCATTTAGGTTAAGCCTAGACCTTTGTCCCCTTGCATGGCCAAGCTGGAACATTAGTCTTTCGCAGCCGGTTTAGGGATAATCGCTCCGCCTCGTGTCTGCGTTTGAGGACAGGGGCTCCCGGCTTGGGGGTTACAGATGAGCCTCGCCTACTACTGGTACGACGCCGCGCATATGATGCTGTCGCCGGCGCGCGCCGCCTCCGACGCGACGCGGTCCTTCTTCGAAAATCCCGCGAACCCCTTCACGCATACGCCCTACGGCCGCACGGTCGCGGCCGCCTGCCAGCTCTTCGAGCGCACCACCCGCCGGTACGACAAGCCCACCTTCGGGTTCGAGAGCGTCCTGATGGACGGCGAGCGCGTGGCCGTCACCGAGCGGATCGTGTGGGATCGCCCCTTCTGCCGGGTGATCTCCTTCGACCGGGCGAGCCCGAAAGCCAGAACGCAGCCGAAGCTCCTCATCGTCGCCCCGATGTCCGGCCACTACGCCACGCTCCTGCGCGGCACCGCCGAGACCTTCCTGTCCACCCATCAGGTGATGATCACCGACTGGGTCGATGCCAGCATGGTCCCCCTCAGGGACGGCCGCTTCGACCTCGACGACTACATCGACTACTGCAAGGACATGTTCCGGGACCTCGGCCCCGATCTTCATGTGATGGCCGTGTGCCAGCCCTCCGTGCCCGTGATCGCCGCCATCGCCCGCATGGAGGCCGAGAACGACCCCCTCGTTCCCTCATCCATGACCCTCATGGGCGGCCCCATCGACACCCGCCGCTCGCCCACCGCCGTGAACGAGCTCGCCGAGGAGCGCGGGATCCACTGGTTCAAGCAGAACTGCATCGTGAAGGTGCCCCCGATGCATCCCGGCTTCGGCCGGGACGTCTATCCGGGCTTCCTGCAGCTCTCCGGCTTCATGGCGATGAACATCGACCGGCACCTCACGGCGCATTGGGACATGTTCAAGCACCTCGTCCAAGACGACGGCGATTCCGCCGAGAAGCACCGGGAGTTCTACGACGAGTACCTCGCGGTCATGGACCTCACGGCCGAGTTCTACCTCCAGACCGTCGAGACCGTGTTCGTGGAGCACAGCCTTCCGAAGGGCGAGATGATGCACCGGGGCCAGCCCGTGGACCTCATGGCCATCCGCCGCTGCGCCATCATGGCGGTAGAGGGCGAGAAGGATGACATCTCCGGGGTCGGCCAGACGCTCGCGGCCCTCGACCTCACCCCGAACCTCTCCTCGGACAAGAAGGTCTACCACCTGCAGCCGTCCGTCGGGCATTACGGGGTGTTCAACGGCTCGCGCTTCCGCCGGGAAATCGCGCCCCGGATCGCCACCTTCATGGCCGACAACCAAGCCGACGGCCAGGCGAACCCCGTCCGCCGGGCAGCCCCTCGCCTGCGCGCGGTCTGAGACCCCGTTCCGGCGCGGAGCCCGCGAGGGTCCAGACCCATCGGCGGAGCTGAAGGCCAAGGTCGAGAGCCCCTCTGGGCCGGATTTAGAAACGAGGGCAAGGGGGCTGAAGGCCAGGCCTGAGAGCCCGTTCGGGCCGGGCCGATAAACGGCGGCGAGAACGGGGGCAAGACGACGCAAGGGCCGGGCGCGGCGACCCGCCCCCGGTTCGCGGATCCCCCGAATCTTCCTGATTCCAAGGATTTAAGGACTCAAGGCGTGGCCGCCGTGCCTCAGTCAAGCTGATCTTGACCTAACGGCAGCGGCAAAGGGTTGCGCTGACGGAAAAGGCCAGTTCGGGGCACATTGCCGGCCATGAGATTCGCCCTGTTTCGCCGCGTTCCCGCGGACCCTCCCCATCTCGATGTGAGCCACGGCGGACGCTCCTTCCAAGTGGCCCTCCGGCGGCGTCCGACTGCCAAGCGCATCACGCTCCGGGTGTCGAGCGCGACCGGCGAGGTCGTGCTCACGCTGCCCGAGCGCATCGACCTCGCCGCCGCCCAGAAATTCGCGTCGTCCCACGGCGACTGGATCGCCACGCGCCTCGCCCGGGTTCCCGAGCGGGTCTCCTTCGCCCCCGGCGCCATCGTGCCCCTTCGCGGGGTACCGCACCGGGTCGTGCACTGGAGCTGCCTGAGGGGCGTGACCCGCGCCGTGAAGGGCCCGGACGGGGAGAATCTCATCGCGGTCTCCTGCGAGACCCCCCATGTGGAGCGCCGGGTTCGCGAATTCCTTGAGGCCGAGGCCAAGCGCGACCTCTCCGCGGCCGTCCGCCGGCACACGGCGCGGCTCGGCGTCAACGCGAAGCGCATCACCGTGCGGGACACCAAGAGCCGCTGGGGCTCGTGCTCGGCCCGGGGGGCACTCAATTTCTCCTGGCGGCTGATCCTGGCGCCGGCCTTCGTGCTTGACTATCTCGCGGCCCACGAAGTCGGGCACCTCAAGGAAATGAACCATTCGCCCCGGTTCTGGCGCGTCGTGCACGAGCTCTGCGCCCGCACGGACGAGGCGGAGCGCTGGCTCAAACGCCACGGCACCGAACTTCATCGGTTCGGCTAAGATCAAACAGTGAACATCCGGGCCGGAGGCCGGTTTTCGCGCCCAGGTCCGGACCGGGTGACACCCGGGCGGTTTGCGCTTAAGCGGGCATCCTGAACCCAGCTGGACGGCCCCATGCTCCTGAAGCCCGAGACGCTCGCCATGACTACCGTCCTGGCGCTCCTGACGGCGCTCGGGCCTCTCTCGACCGACATGTACCTGCCCTCGCTGCCCGCGATCGCAGGCGACCTCGGGACGAGCACCGCGGGGGCGCAGCTCACCCTGTCGGCCTTTCTCATCGGCTTCGCGGTGGGCCAGTTCCTCTACGGGCCCGTGTCGGATCGGGTCGGGCGGCGGCCGGTGCTCCTCTTCGGCCTCGGGCTCTTCGTTCTCGCGAGCCTGGCCTGCACCCTGGCCCCTACAGTCGAGGCCCTCGTGACCGCCCGCTTCGTGCAGGCGCTCGGGGCCTCGGGGCCCATCGTGCTCGCGCGGGCCATCGTGCGCGATCTCTACGAAGGTCCTCGGGCCGGGCGCGAACTCTCGCGCATGGGCTCCATCATGGGCCTCGTGCCGGCTCTGGCCCCGATCCTCGGCGGGCTCCTCCACGAGGCCTTCGGGTGGCGTTCGACCTTCGCGGTCTGCATGGCGTTCGGGACCGTGATGGCGGCGCTCGTCGCCTTGCGGATGCCCGAAACGGTGCCCTCCCGCTCTACCGAGCCGCTGTCGTTCCTCGCGATCCTGCGCGGCTTCCGCGCTCTCCTCGATCATCCCGCCTATCGCACCTACGTGGCCTTCTCGAGCCTCGCCTACGGGGGGCTTTTCGCCTTCATCTCGGGTTCGTCCTTCGTCCTCCAGGGCGCCTACGGCCTCGCGGAACTCCCTTACGCCTTCTCCTTCGGCTTCGTGGTTCTGGGCTACATCGCGGGAACGACGCTCGCGCCTCGCCTCGTCTCCCGACGGGGCCTCGATGGGACGATCGGGATCGGGGTTGCGGCTCTCGCAGCGGGCGGCGTCCTGATGCTCGCGCTCGTCGCGGCAGGCGTGCCCTCCTCGCTTGCCGTCACGGGCCCGATGGCGCTCTACGGGCTCGGCGTCGGGCTCACCATGCCCCAATCCATGGCCTCCGCCATGGGGCCGTTTCCGGACCGGGCAGGCGCGGCCTCCTCGCTCCTCGGCCTGTGCCAGATGAGCTTCGCGGCCGTGCTCGGGATCGCGCTCGGCCAGGCCCTCGAGCGCGCCGCCGCCCTGCCGCTCCCGATCGCCATCGCGATCGTCGGCGTGGCCGCCCTTGCGCTCTTCCACGCCACCCGGAATGTCCGGACGTCGCGGGTGTAGTGCCCCATCCCCTCTCCCCGCCGGCGGGCAGAGGGGGGAGCGGCTCCGCCTCAGAGCCCGAACAGGCGTTCCAGGAAGTTCTTGTCGCCGCGCGCCCTTGCAGGGGGCGGCGCCCAGCCGTCGGCGCCGGCGGTGGCGTAGCGGCCGTTACCCATGCCGGCCACCGCATCGCCCGCCGGCGGAGTGCCCCAGCCGCCGCCCGGCAGAGGCACCGGCGCGGCACCCTTGAGGGCCGTGCGCATGAAGGTGCTCCAGACCTCCACGGGCAGGTTGCCGCCGGAGACGCGCTTCGTCGGATCGCCGTCGTCGTTTCCGAGCCAGACGCCCGCGACGAGCGATCCCGTGTAGCCCACGAACCAGGCATCGCGGAACTCCTGGGACGTGCCGGTCTTGCCCGCCGCCTCCCAGCCCGGGATCGCGCCCTTCTTGGCGGTGCCGATCACGAAGGTCTCGTGCATCATGGCGTTCATCATCGCGACCGCGTTCGGGTCTATGACGCGCCCCAGGCCCCCGCCGTTCGGGCGCCGGTAGATCGCCTTGCCGGCGGTCGTCTTCACGGAGGTGATCGCATACGGAATCACCCCCATGCCCCCATTCGCGAAGGCCGCATAGGCCGCCACGAGTTCGAGCGGCGTCACCTCCGAGGTGCCGAGGGCGAGCGACGGATTCGACTGAAGCGGCGAGGCGATGCCGAGGCGCTGCGCGGTCTGGGCCACGGCCTTGGGGCCCACCTCCACGCCGAGCTTCACGGCAACGGTGTTGAGGGAGAGCGCCAGCGCCTCGCGCAAGGTCACGGGGCCGCGATAGTCGCGGGAATAGTTCTCCGGCGTCCAGCCCTTGTAGTTCACGGGCGAGTCGTCCCGCACGGTCTCGGGCGTGAGGCCGCGCTCGATGGCCGCGAGATACACGAAGGGCTTGAAGGCGGAGCCCGGCTGGCGCCGTGCGACGGTCGCCCGGTTGAACTGGCTGTCGGCGTAGTTGCGCCCGCCGACGAGCGCCTTCAGGGCGCCGTCAGGCTGCATCGCCACGAGGGCCCCCTGGCCCACATTGAAGCGGACCCCCTTGGCGTTGAGCTCGTCGACGACCGCGCGTTCGGCCGCGGCCTGCAGCGCCGGGTCCACCGTCGTCTGGACCACGATATCGGCTTCCACCTCGCCCACGAAATCGTCGAGCACGTCGATCACGTAATCGGCGACGTAGTTCATCGACCCGGCCCCCTTCGGGCGCATGGTCTCGGCGGGATTGGCAAGGGCCGTCTTGAACATCTGGGGCGTGATGAAGCCCAGTTCCTGCATCGCGGCGAGGACGAGTTCGGCCCGGGCCTGGGCGGCCTGGGGGTTGCGGGTGGGCGCGAGCCGCGAGGGCGCCTGGACGAGGCCGCCCAGCACCGCAGCCTCCTGGAGCGTCACGTTGCGGGCGGACTTGCCGTAATAGCGCTGCGCCGCCGCCTCCACCCCGTAGGCCCCGGAGCCGAAATAGACCCGGTTGAGGTAGAGTTCGAGGAGCTCGTCCTTGGAATAGGTGCGCTCCAGCCACAGGGCCAGGATCGCCTCCTGGATCTTGCGGGAGGCGGTGCGCTCCTGGGTGAGGAACAGGTTTTTGGCGAGCTGCTGGGTGAGGGTCGAGCCGCCCTGCATGCTGCGCGAGGTGAGATTGCGGACGACCGCGCGGGTGATGCCCACAGGGTCGATGCCGAAATGGTCGTAGAAGCGTCGGTCTTCGATCGCCACGAAGGCGCGCGGCAGATGCGGGGGCAGTTCCTTCAGCGAGACATTGCGCCCGCCGGTCTCGCCCCGATTGGCGATGAGGCTGCCGTCGGAGGCCAGGATCGCGATATTCGGGGGGCGCTTGGGGACGGCGAGCTGGTCGATGGGGGGCAGTTGCGCCGCGTGATAGGCCACGAGCCCCGCGATGCCGATCACGGCCCAGATCCCGAGAACGACGCCGGCATAGACGAGGCGGCCGAGGATCGAGCGGCGCTGGCGCCTGGGAGCGGGAGACGGGGAACGTTTCGCTTTTCGTGCCGGCATGGGTCCTCCGGCCCGGTCGCGAGGCGAGATGTCGATCGCGAGCGGATCGACGTCCGTGCGATCGGCGTCCGTCCCGAAGACCGGCTCGCGCCGGTTGCGTCCGTTCGCCATGGTTGAGCGCCCCTGCACTTGGATCACCTGCCGGTTGCTCCGGCTTGAGCGGCCGACCCACACGCTAAATGTGGCGGTTTAACGAGCGGTTAAGCTTCGGTCCGTGCAGGCGGGGCCGTCGTTCGGCCCGCGAAGGAGCCCGAGGGATCGAGCGTCGCCCTGCGGGACCGGAAGGCCAAGAGATGTTTCCCGACTCGGCCCCAGCTCTTGTTTCGGAGTGGCCACGTTGGCACGCGAGCCGGAGCCACGTCGCTCGAGAATGCTCTAACGCCCGGCCGGAAGGCGCGCCCGTTCCCCCTCGGCGACACTCTTGAGGGGGTGGCTGGGGTGGCGCGCGATGAAGAGGTCGTAGGCCGCGCGGGTTCCCGTCTGCCGAGCCGCGTCGAGCTCCTCGCGGATCGCGACGTTCCCGTCCCGCGCCGGAGCCGCCGCGGAGCGCGGGGCCGCAACGGCCCCAGCCTGCGGCGCGGTCTGGGCGTTGGCGAGATCGTGGGCCGCGTAAAGGGTGAGCAGGACGGTCAGAACGGTGAGAAGCTTGACGCGAAACGGGGTCATCGGAGCACCTGTCGGAGCGACGCGATCTGTAGGGCGGATCACCTGAACGCCAGCCCAACGGACTTGGCAGGGAGCGCTCAGCCAGGACTCACCGGCAGGCATCGGCCCCGTCTCGGAGGACAGAAAGCGCTCGGCCTGCCCCCGACGAGCGCGCCGCCAGCGAGTAACGGCCCCGTCCCGGAGGAACTGCCGGACTCAGCGCCGCGTTTCGCCTCCCATGGATCCCTACATCGTGGTCTTGACCGGTTTCGGTGCAGTGGTGCTGCTCACCGCCTGGCTGCCCATGGTGTTGAAGGAGCTGCCCCTTTCCCTACCGATCGTCTGCGTGGCGCTGGGCTACGGCCTGTTCTCGATTCCCGGGCTTCCGGGCATCGCCCCCCATCCGGCCGATCATCCCCATGTGACTGAGCGGCTCACGGAATTCATCGTGCTCATCGCCCTCATGGGCGCAGGGCTCAAGCTCGACCGGGCGCTCGCCTGGGCGACCTCCGCCCTGACCTGGCGGCTCCTCGGCATCGCGATGCCCCTCACGATCCTGGCCCTGGCCGTCCTCGGCTACACCCTGCTCGGCCTCGGACTGGCCGCCGCGGTTCTTCTCGCGGCGGCGCTTGCCCCCACCGATCCCGTGCTCGCGAGCGACGTCCAGGTGGGCGGACCCCGCGAGGGCAAGGAGGACGAGGTGCGCTTCACGCTCACCTCGGAGGCCGGCCTCAACGACGGGCTTGCCTTTCCCTTCGTGAACCTCGCGATCGCGCTCGCCGCCGCGGCCCAGACGGGGGGCGACTGGTTCCTGGAATGGGTGGCGGTCGATGTGGTCTGGAAGCTCGCCGCGGGCGTCGGGGTCGGCTGGGGGGTGGGGCGGATGCTCGGCTGGCTCACCTTCCGGATGCCGAACCGCGCGAAGCTCTCCCGTACGGGCGACGGCTTCGTGGCGCTCGGGGTCACGTGCCTTGGGTACGGCCTCGCCGAAATGGCGCACGGCTACGGCTTTCTCGCGGTGTTCGTGGCGGCGCTGGGCCTGAGGGCGGCCGAGCGCAACCATTCCTATCACGAGAAGCTGCACGATTTCGCCGAGCAGCTCGAGCGCCTGCTTATGATGGTGCTGCTCGTGATCTTCGGCGGGTCCATCGCGGCGGGCGGCCTCCTGAGCGGCCTCACCTGGGAGGCGGGTCTCTTCGCGCTCATCGCCCTGTTCATCGTGCGGCCGCTTTCGGGCTGGATCAGCCTCATGGGCTCGCGGCCCTCCGCGGACGAGAAGGCGGTGATCAGCTTCTTCGGAATCCGCGGGCTCGGGACCGCCTATTACCTCGCCTATGCCGTGAACCATGCGGACTTTCCGGAGGCCAAGCTGATATGGAACGTCAGCGGCCTCATCATTCTGATCTCGATCGTCCTGCACGGCACGACCGTGACGCTCGCGATGCGCCACCTCGACCGGCGCGCCCAGCGCCGCCGCGGGCGAGAGGTCCCGCGCCCGCTGCCGGACGGCACGCCTCGCCCCGATCCGGCCGCGGCCAGCGTCCCGGCGGAATAGCCTTGCGGAGGAGGTTTGCCCTCGCCCAGCGATCCCGGCGGATCGCACGCTTTGACGCGCGGGAGCCTTGCGCGGGTTAGCCGTCATCGACGGGTACGACTCGCTGCAGGCGATCGCGGGAGCCTTGCAGGCCCGGGTTAGCCTCTCCTGACGGAGGCCCTGATACCGCCGCAGGAGCCTTGCGGGCCCGGGTAGCCCGCGCGAAGCCGGCATCCTATAAGCCGCGGAACGGCGCCTGCGAGGGGGTGCCGGCTTCTTCACGGACGATGGGGACGGGTAACCGTGGTAGCGCGGAGCACGAGAGCAGGGAGAGCGCGGCGCCGGTCGGATGCGATCGAACGCGCCTGCAAGGAGCGGGGCCTGCGCATGACAGGCCAGCGCCGCACCATCGCGCGCATCCTCGACGAGGCCGTGGACCACCCGGACGTGGTGGAACTCCACCGCCGCGCCGCCGCGGTGGACGACCGCATCTCCCTGTCGACCGTCTATCGAACCGTCAGGCTCTTTCAGACCGAGGGGATTCTGGAGCGGCTCGATTTCCGCGACGGGCGCTCCCGCTACGAGCAGGCGGCGCGTGAGCACCACGACCATCTCATCAACCTCGAAACCGGCGCCGTGATCGAATTCCGCTCCGAGGAGATCGAGGCCCTGCAGACCGAGATCGCCCGCCGCCTCGGCTACAAGGTGGTCTACCACCGGCTCGAACTCTACGCCCTGCCGATCGAGGAGGGGGACACGAGCCCACCCCCGAGGCCGCCCAAGGATCCCGCATGAGCCTCCTCGCATGCGACGCCCTCCTTGATCCTGGGAGAGGGAGAGCGCGCGCCCTCGGATCCCGCCGGGAACGGTGCAGAGGATCCCACATGAGGCGCCGGACATGAGCCGGTTCGCGATCGGCCTCCGCCTCCTGGCGCTGGGCCTTTTCTTCCTCGCGATCGTCGGTCCGCAACTTCTTGCGCTCCGCTTCGGCTGGAGCCTCGCGGAACGGCTTCCCATCGCCTTCCATCGCGTGTTCCTGCGGCTTTTCGGGGTGCGCGTGGTCGAGCGCGGGCGTCCGCCGGGCCCCATGCCCACCCTCGTGCTCGCAAACCACGTCTCCTGGCTCGACATCGCGGTGATCGGCTCGCGGGTCCCCCTTTCCTTCATCGCCAAATCCGAGGTCGAGGGCTGGCCGGTGATCGGGTTCCTCGCACGGCTGCAGCGCTCGGTCTTCATCGACCGGGCGCGCCGGAAGGCCACCGCCGAGGTGAACGAGACCGTGGCCCACCGCCTCGCCGCCGGGGAAGCCATCGTGCTCTTCGCCGAGGGAACGACGGGGGACGGCAACCGCCTCCTGCCCTTCCGCTCCTCACTGGTCGGCGCTGCCAGGGCGGCGCTCGCGGAGCCGGGGCTCGAGCGGATCCATCTCCAGCCCCTCGCGATCGCTTACGTGCGCCGCAACGGCCTGCCCGTCACCCGCCGCGAGCGGCCGGCCATCGCCTGGTATGGGGACATGGAACTCTCGCCCCATCTCGCCCAATTCGTGGGCGGCGGCCCCCTCGATGTCGTGGTGACCTGGGGCGAGCCCGTCGTCTTCGACCCGCAGACGAACCGCAAGGCCGCGACCGCCCAGGCCGAGGCGGCCGTCAGGGCGGCGCTCCAGGGCCTCGTCGTGAGAGTTCCGCCGCGCGGACGCGCCCGCTACACCCGGTCTTCTCCCGGGGCCGATGCGGTCGCGCCAGCCGCCGCACCCGTCGTTCCCGGTCCTCCCATGGGTGAGATGCGACCCCTTGGGGCTGCCGCGCCTGCGACCCCGGGTCCCCCATAGGCCCCCATAGGCCCATGGTGGCCTCGGAGGGGAAATGGGCTTAAAAGGGCCCCGCAATCCAGCTTCCAACAGGCCCGCACCCCGTGAAGAAAGCCTTCATCAAGTCCTATGGCTGCCAGATGAACGTCTATGACGCCGAGCGCATGGCGGATGTTCTTTCGGGCGAGAGCTACACGGAGACGGATCGGATCGAAGAGGCGGATCTCGTCATCCTCAACACCTGCCACATCCGCGAGAAGGCGGCCGAGAAGGTCTATTCCGAACTCGGCCGGGTGCGCGTCCTGAAAGGCGAGCGCCAGGCGCAGGGGCTCGACACCAAGGTCGTGGTGGCGGGCTGCGTGGCCCAGGCCGAGGGCCGGGAGATCCTGCGCCGTCAGCCGGCCGTCGACGTGGTGGTGGGCCCCCAGAGCTACCACCGCCTCCCCGAATTGCTGCGCGCTCCGCGCGGCGCCGTCGACACGGAATTCCCGGTCGAGGATAAATTCGGCCACCTGGCCGCGCCCTCCGCGGCGAAGATCCAGACCCGGGGGATCTCGGCCTTCCTGACCGTGCAGGAGGGCTGCGACAAGTTCTGCACCTTCTGCGTGGTGCCCTATACGAGGGGCGCCGAGATGTCCCGGCCCGTGGCCCAGATCCTCGCCGAGGCCGAGCGCCTCGCGGGGGCGGGCGTGCGCGAATTCACGGTGATCGGGCAGAACGTGAACGCCTATCACGGGGAGGGGCCGGACGGGTCGCCCTGGACCCTCGCGCGCCTCCTCGAACGGCTTGCCGAGGTGCCCGGAATCGTGCGGCTGCGCTACACCACGAGCCATCCGCGCGACATGAACGACGATCTCGTCGCGGCCCATCGCGACCTCCCGGCGCTCATGCCCTATCTGCACCTGCCCGTGCAGTCGGGCTCGGACGCGATTCTCGACGCCATGAACCGCCGCCACGATGCGGATGCCTACCGCCGTCTCATCGATCGCATGCGCGCGGCGCGGCCCGACATCGCCCTCTCGTCGGATTTCATCGTCGGCTTCCCGGGCGAGACGGATGCCGATTTCGAGGACACGATGCGGCTCGTGCGCGACGTGGGCTTTGCCAGCGCCTTTTCGTTCAAGTACAGCCCCCGCCCCGGCACGCCGGCGGCCGAGATCGAGGCGCAGGTCCCCGAAGCCGTGAAATCCGAGCGCCTCGCCCGCCTCCAGGAACTCCTGGAGGCGCAGCGCCAGGCCTTCAACCGCGGGACGGTCGGGCGGGTCGTCGAGGTTCTTCTCGAAAAGCCAGGCCGGCACCCCGGTCAAATCGCCGGCAAGTCGCCCTATCTTCAGGCGGTGCAGATCGAGACCGACGCCCACCGGATCGGCGACGTAGTGCCGGTCCTCATCGAGCGGGCGGGATCAAACAGCCTGTTCGGCGCATTGGAATCAGGGCCGCTCACGGCTGCGGCATGAAGCGTCCATTCGAGAGAATTCGATCCGGCCCACGGGACGACCACGCGACCAGCCAGAAACCAGAGCTTGATCCGCGCAAGAGGAAACAGCTCTAGACCCTGATCCCGAAGCCTCGGAGACCTTCCGGGATCCGGATCATGCGATGATAACGAGATTTGCGAAGCCCGAGCCGATCCAGCCGGAGCGGATGGGACTCTAGACTTCACAGGATAGGAGAGCGCCTTTGAGGCCAGTGGACAGCACCGCACGGGGTCCGAAACGTGGTGCGGGGGCACCCACCCACCCCGGGGTCGAGGAAACGGCCGAGATCACGCTCACCTTCGACGACAACCGCCTGGCCAGTATCGTCTTCGGCCAGTTCGACCAGAACCTCGCTCATCTGGAGCGCCGCCTCGACGTGGTCGCGACCGCGGTCGGCAACCGCGTGGTGATCCGGGGCGGGGCGGATGCCTGCGAGCATGCCAGGCGCGTTCTGGAGACCCTCTACGACCGCTCGCGCACCGCCGGGACGCTCTCCCAGGGCGACGTGGACGGCGCGATCCAGGAGGCCCGGGTGCAGGGCACCCTGTTCTCCCCCGAGGAGGAGCCCGCGTCCGGCCGCACCGCCTTCGACCAGATCTCCACCCGCAAGCGCGGCCCCGTGCGCGCCCGCAACGCGGCCCAGAACGCGTATATCAAGGCCCTGAAGCAGCACGAGCTCGTTTTCGCTGAAGGACCGGCGGGCACGGGCAAGACCTGGCTCGCGGTGGGCCACGCGGTGTCCCTTCTGGAGCAGGGCCAGGCCGAGCGGCTGATCCTCTCGCGGCCGGCCGTGGAGGCCGGCGAGCGCCTCGGCTTCCTGCCGGGCGACATGCGCGAGAAGGTCGACCCTTACCTGCGGCCCATCTACGATGCCCTCTACGATTTCATGGAGGCGCGGCTTGTCGAACGCGGCCTCACCACGGGCATGATCGAGATCGCGCCCCTGGCCTTCATGCGCGGGCGCACCCTCACCAACGCGGTGGTGCTTCTCGACGAAGCCCAGAACACCACCTCGATGCAGATGAAGATGGTTCTGACCCGCCTCGGCGAGGGCTCGCGGATGATCGTCACCGGCGATCCGACCCAGATCGACCTGCCGCCGGGCCAGAAATCCGGTCTCGTGGAAGCGGTGCGGATCCTCGAGGGGGTCGAGGGCATCGGCCGCATCACCTTCAGGGAGGGGGACGTGGTGCGCCACGACCTCGTGCGCCGCATCGTGACGGCCTACGAGGCGGCGGCCCGCGCGGAACCCGCCTCTGCAGAACCGCCGCGGGTCGGGGCCGTCCGTCCGGGTCCGAGATCGTGAGCCCTGGCGGCCCGCGCGGAGCCGGCCGCCGCGGACCCGCCGCGGGTCGGGGCCGTTCAGCCGGTCCTCCTGCGATGTCACCTGCGATGTCTCCCGCGATCTCCATCGATCTCGCCGTCGAGGCGAAGGGCTGGTCGGCCCTGACCGACCCCGAGTCCCTCGCGCGGGGCGCGGTCGAGGCGGCGCTTCGCACGGCCTCCGACGCTCCCCGGGAGCCCGTGGAACTCAGCGTCCTCCTCGCCGACGACGAGGCCATTCGCGAGCTCAACCGCGCTTGGCGCGGCAAGGACCGGCCCACCAACGTGCTGTCCTTCCCGGCGCCCGAGGGGCCGGATATCCCCGGCCCGCGCCATCTCGGCGACCTCGCGCTCGCCTTCGAGACCCTGGAGCGGGAGGCCCGGGAGGAGGGCAAGGCGCTCGCCGATCACGCGGCCCACCTCATCGTCCACGGCACCCTGCATCTTCTCGGCTACGACCACGAAACCGCAGGCGAGGCCGAGATCATGGAGGCTCTCGAGGTGAAGGCGCTCGCGACCCTCGGGATCGCCGATCCCTACAGCGGCACCGATCCCGCCTGAATCGCGGTTCATGTCACTCCCTTCGCGGTTCGCCATCCGGCTCCCGGCCCGCCGCTCACGCGGCGACCGGAATGACGAGCGTGGTTCGGGCCCGCGCGTGCTTCCGCCCTGGTCCCCCCTTGGCGTGGCCGGGGGAGCGTGTGCTATGAACGAGGCGTGCCTACGTTCCGATGGGGAAATGGCAGCGGGGCCGCGGGGCGCCTGCTGATTTTGTGCGAATGACAGAGGATCGAAGTCGCATCGAGCGTGCGAACCGGGACTTCCCCGACGCGGCCGGTGCCCGTGAGCGCTGGTTCGAGCGCCTCTTCCACCGATTCGGCCTGAAATCTCGCGATTCGATCCGGGACAACCTGGAGGACGCGCTCGCCGAAACCGTCGAGGATCCGAACTTCTCGCCCCAGGAACGGGCGATGCTGAAAAACGTGCTCGGTTTCCACCGCATCCGGGTCGAGGACGTGATGGTGCCCCGGGCCGACATCGTGGCCGTGTCCGCCGACACGAATCTCGGCGATCTCCTCGGCGTCTTTCGAACCGCCGGCCACTCGCGCCTGCCGGTCTACGGGGAAACCCTCGACGACCCGAAGGGCATGGTCCACATCCGCGACTTCCTCGACCTGATCGCCACGCGCGCCGATGCCCGGCCCTCGCGACGGCGCAAGACCACCGACGTGGCGCCCGCGCCCCCGAGCCTCGGCCGGGTGGATCTCTCGCTGACTCTTGCCTCGGCCAAGATCCTGCGGCCCGTGCTCTTCGTGCCGCGCTCCATGCCGGCGGTCGACCTTCTCGTGCGCATGCAGGCGACGCGCACCCATATGGCCCTCGTGATCGACGAATACGGCGGTACTGACGGCCTCGTCTCGATCGAGGATCTCGTCGAGATGGTGGTCGGCGACATCGAGGACGAGCACGACGACGCCACCGCCCGCATGATCGTCCGCGCCGACGAGGACACCTTCGTGGCCGATGCGAGGGCCGGACTCGAAGAGGTGTCCGAGGCGCTCGGCATCGCGCTTTCGGACGAGGACATCGCCGACGACGTCGACACCTTGGGAGGCCTCATCGTGACGCTGGCGGGTCGCGTGCCGTCCCGGGGCGAGTTGATCGACGGACCGGCCGGTCTCGAATTCGAGGTGCTCGATGCCGATCCGCGCCGGGTGAAGCGCCTGCGCATCCACCGCCCGGCTCCGGAGGGCCGCCTGGAGTCCGAAATCCCGTCGCCCCTGGCGGTCTCGCCGGCATCCGCTCCCGCGACCTCCGCGGCGGCGCCTCCCGGACCCGCACCTTCGGCCCCCGAGCCCCGCCTGCCGGCCTCTCCGCCCGGTAGCGAAGCCCCGCTCCCCGTGGTTTCCCCTCGGGCGGCTCCTCAGCCTACGAGGGACGGCCCGGCGCCTCATCCAGCCTCCCCCGGGCCAGTTCTTCCGCCTGCGAGCGACGGCTCGGCGCCTGACCTGGCCCCCCTGCGGCCAACTCCTCCGCCTGCGAGCGAAGCCGCGGAATGATGGCCCTTGCCCGGCGCGTCGCCTCGGCCCGCGGCTGGCCGAGGGCCCTCGTTGCGGTCGGCGCCGGTGCGGTCGGAGCGCTCGCCCTGCCCCCCTTCGGGATCCTTCCTGCGCTGGCGGTGTCGCTCGTCCCGGCGCTCTGGCTTATCGATGGGACCGCGGGAGACCGGGCCGGACCGCGGCCGGACCGCCGCTCGCTCGCAGCCGCCGCGCGTCTCGGCTGGCTCTGGGGCTTCGGCTATTTCGTGGCCGGGCTGTGGTGGCTCGGAGCGGCTTTCCTGGTCGAGGCCGAGGAATTCGCCTGGGCCCTGCCCTTGGGGGTTCTAGGCCTGCCGGCTGTTCTGGCCGTCTTCCCGGCTTTGGGCTTCGCGCTGGCCCGGCTCCTCTGGTCGCCCGGTTCCTTGAGGCTCTTCGCCTTTGCCGCCGGCCTCACGATCAGCGAATGGCTTCGGGGGCATCTCTTCACGGGCTTCCCCTGGAACACCCCCGGGCTGGTGCTCGGCCAGCATGTGCCTCTCATGCAAGCGGCTGCATGGGTCGGTGTCTATGGCCTCACGCTCCTGAGCCTGCTCCTCGGGGCCGCCCCGGCGCTCGCCGCCACGGGCGCCTCCCGCGGCGCCCGCCTCGGGCCACCGGCGCTGGCCGCCGCTGCGCTCCTCGCGCTCTTTGCGGCCGGGAGCCTGCGGGTGCCCGGCGCCGCCGTGCCGGAGATGGCGGGCGTCCGTCTGCGGATCATGCAGCCGAACCTGCCCCAGGATGCCAAGTTCCACCCCGCCAACCGCGACCCGATCCTGCAGCATTACTTCGAGGTGAGCGCCAGGCCCGGGCCCGATGGGCGCCGTCTGGAGGGGGTCACCCACCTCCTGTGGCCGGAATCGGCGTTCCCCTTCCTCCTCCACGAGGATCGCGGGGCGCTCGACCGGATCGGCGCCCTCCTGCCGCCCCGCACCACCCTGATCACCGGGGCGGCCCGGATGGAGGAATCCCTGACGCCGGAAGCCCCCGGGCGCTTCTTCAATGCCGTTCAGGTGGTCGATACGAGCGGCGAGATCCTCGGCTCCTACGACAAGACCCATTTGGTCCCCTTCGGCGAGTATCTGCCCGGATTCCTCGACGGCCTGATCCGTTGGGTCGGCCTGCGCGAGTTCGTGCACATCCCGGGGGGCTTCACGCCCGCCCCGGAGCGGCGGCTTCTTGCCGTGCCCGGCCTGCCCCCGTTGGCCGCGACGGTGTGTTACGAGGCCATCTTTCCAGGCAGCATCCTCGCTCCGGGGCCGCGGCCGAGCCTGATCCTGAACTTCACCAACGATGCCTGGTTCGGGCTGACACCCGGACCCTACCAGCACTTCGCCCAGGCGCGTCTGCGTGCCGTCGAAGAGGGGCTGGCCATGGTGCGGGCGGCGAATTCGGGGATCTCCGCGGTGGTGGATCCCTACGGACGGGTCGTCGCTACTCTGCCCCTGGGCGTGGAAGGCGTTCTCGATGCGGCCGTTCCGGTTGCCCTGGCCGCGCCACCCTATACACTCTACCGCGACGGGGCCGTCGCCGCTATGGTCCTGGCCTGTCTTGCTCTGTCCCTCCTTGCCCGTCCCCGCCGGCTGCCCGTTCCGTTTCGCGCCTGAGAGTGCGATGCTCGGTTTCGTGTAGCGTCGGATCGCCCGAGCCCAACCATGAACAAAGTCCCGAACCCGATCGACAAGCACGTCGGCAGCCGCGTCCGCATGCGCCGGATGCTGATCGGGATGACGCAGGAGAAGCTTGGCGAGGCCCTCAGGATCACGTTCCAGCAGGTGCAGAAATACGAGAAGGGCACCAACCGCATCTCGGCCTCGCGCCTCCAGCAGATCGCGAACGTCCTCGGCGTCACGGTCAGCTTCCTCTACGAGGGCGCGCCCACCGAAGCGGAGGCCGGCGGCTTCGCGGAAAGCGCCACCCCGGCCTATGTGGCCGATTTCGTGGCGAGCCACGAAGGCTTGCAGCTCATGCGCAGCTTCACGCGCATCAAAGATCCCCGCGTCCGGCGCACCATCGTGGAGCACGTGAAGGCGCTGGCGGGTGAGGAAGAGACGGAAACGATCTAGTCGGCCTCGTTGTGGGATACTCCTCAACGCCCCATCGTCTGCCGCCCACGATCGTCCTGGATCGCGCTCGAGGCGCCGCCGTCTCCTCCAGGCCCCGAGGACAGGTTGACGCAGGCCCGCGCCGCGGCAACGTCGGGCGTGTTCGTCAAACCGAACGCATCCGTTTCTTCATCTTGACCGAACGAACCGTCTGCGGCATCAGGGGGGATCATCCACGGGCGGGGGCCGTTCCGGGCCAAACCTTCCGTTCCGTCGGTGGCGGCCTGGCTTCCGGGCTCGGCCATCAGAATGTTCCGCGACCGTGGGGTCGCTTGGATGGAGGCCCTGGGGCCCATCCGCAAACCAGGGGGGCAGACCCGTGCCGCGCTCAAGCTATCTCTTCACCAGCGAATCCGTCTCCGAAGGCCATCCCGACAAGGTGTGCGACCGCATCTCCGACGAGGTCGTGGACCTGTTCTTCCAGACGGCCCTGAAGGAGGGCTTCGATCCCTGGCAGGTGCGCGTCGCCTGCGAGACGCTGGCCACGACGAACCGTCTCGTGATCGCCGGTGAGTATCGCGGCCCGCAATCGGTCACGAAGGATCTCATCGCCCATGTGGCGCGCCTGGCCGTCCGCGACATCGGCTACGCGCAGGACGGCTTCCACTGGGCCGATGCCGACATCGAGGTGCTCCTCCACGCGCAGTCCGCCGACATCGCGGTCGGCGTCGATGCCACCGAGAAGAAGGACGAGGGCGCGGGCGACCAGGGCATCATGTTCGGCTATGCCTGCGACGAGACCCCGGAACTGATGCCGGCTCCGATCCTCTACGCCCACAAGATCCTCGAGAACCTCTCGAAAGCCCGCAAGACCAAGGCCAATGGCGGCGCCCATCTTGGGCCCGACGCGAAGAGCCAGGTCACCGTGCGCTACGAGGACGGCAAGCCCGTCGGCGTCACGCAGATCGTGGTCTCGACCCAGCATGTCGAGCAGCGCCACGGCCGTGATCTCTCCTCCGCGGATGTGCGCGAGATCGTGGAGCCTTATGTCCGCGAGGCGCTGCCCGAGGGCTGGATCTCCGGTGACACGATCTGGCACGTGAACCCCACGGGCAAGTTCGTGATCGGCGGTCCCGACGGCGACACGGGCCTCACGGGCCGCAAGATCATCGTGGACACCTATGGCGGCGCGGCGCCCCACGGCGGCGGCGCGTTCTCGGGGAAAGATCCCACGAAGGTGGATCGCTCCGCGGCCTATGCGGCGCGGTATCTCGCCAAGAACGTGGTGGCGGCGGGCCTCGCCGGGCGCTGCACGATCCAGCTCTCCTATGCGATCGGCGTCGCGAAGCCTCTCTCGATCTACGCCAACCTCCACGGCACCGGTCAGGTGGACGAGGGCCGGCTCGAGGACATCCTGACCGACGTCATGGACCTCTCGCCCCGCGGGATCCGCACGCATCTCGACCTCAACAAGGCGATTTACGCCAAGACGGCGTCCTACGGCCATTTCGGCCGCGCGCCGCTCAACGACGGCTCCTTCTCCTGGGAGAAGGTCGACCTCGTCCCGGCGCTGAAGCAGGCCCTGTCATAACGCACGACTGAACCTCCTCCATTCCTCCTTGCAGGGGATGGAGGACGGCCCTCCGCCATGACCTCTCCCGATCCCGACCAGGCCGGCGCCTTCTTCGGCCGGCGCAAGGGCAAGGCCCTGCGGGCCGGCCAGGAGCGGCTCGTCACGCATCTCCTGCCGCGCCTGCGGGTCGATCCCGCCGATCCCTTGTCGGGCCTCGAGGTTTTCGACGACCTGCGGCTCGAGATCGGCTTCGGGGGCGGGGAGCACCTCGCCAGCGAGGCGAGGGCTCACCCCAATACCGGGTTCATCGGCTGCGAGCCCTATCTGAACGGGATGGCGAAGCTGCTCGCCGTCGTGGACGGGGAGGGCCTCCAGAATGTGCGCGTGTGGGACGACGACGTCACGCGCCTCCTGCCGCGCTTTCCCGACGCGGCCTTCGACCGGATCTCGATCCTCTATCCCGACCCCTGGCCGAAGCGCCGCCAGCGCAAGCGCCGCCTCGTTTCCGACGAGACCCTCGCGGACCTCGGGCGCATCCTGAGGCCCGGCGGGACCTTGCGCTTTGCGAGCGACATCGACGATTACATCGGCTGGGTGCTGGTGCGGGCCTTGCGCTCGCCGGATTTCCGCTGGAGCGCCGAGGGACCCGACGACTGGCGCCGCCCCTGGAACGGCTGGCCCGGCACCCGCTACGAGGCCAAGGCCGTCCAGGAGGGCCAGGTGCCGTCGTATCTGACGTTCGAGCGGGTTGCCGCGCGCAAGTTGACCGCAGTCTAATCGAACCCAGCCCGGTCGAACCCGGTCTGAAATCGAGCCCCGCAGGGCGGCAAATCGGTCAGCTCAGGCAGCCCCTGTACGGGAAGGTCTTGGCGTAGCCGTGAACCGAGCCGACAGAGATCTGAATCCAGACGGTGTAGCGGCTCGGCGTGATCGCGCGCGTGACGATGTCGCCTTCGCTGAATTCGACCGTTCTGCCGGCGAGCTTCGCCCGCCACTCGCCCTCGCCGAGGTAGAACAGGGTGTGGAGACGGTCGCCCTTGCGGACCGGGAGGGAGGCCTTCTTGACCTCGTCCACGACGTATTCGCCCGGCACGTCGATCACCGAGAAGACGAGGCCGGCCTTGCTCCTCGTGCCCTTCGGATAACGGCCGAGGGGCGCCGCCTTGTCGTCCAATTCCCTGTAGAGCACGAAGGCGGCGCTGGAGCGCGTGTCGTCGGTGCAGCCGCATCCCTCGCCCTCGCACCCGAGAATGATGTCCCGCGCCTGAGCCCGAGCAGTTCCCGCAGACCAGGAGCCTACCGCCGCCGAAACGAGCGCGGGGATGAGGAGGCGGACGGCTCCCGCGAAACCCCGGCGGAATCGAATGTTCCGGCGATCTGCAGACATCGGCCTCTGTTCCCGTTCTAGTGCCTTGCAGACCAGCCGTCGCGACCTGTTGCTCCGCCTCACGCGCAGATACCGTGACCACCCGGAAACAGGAGCCGCGTCCACATGAGGAAACCGCCCTAAGGGCCGGGTGCGCCAGGAAGCTGCCACGCTTCGATGTGCCTTGCAATTTCGGTCCGAAAAGCGTAATTCACCGCCAGTCAGCTCTGGTTGCAGCGTTAAGCTGCGGTTCGTGAGTGGGCCCCCCGGGGTCCGCTCTTTTTTGTTTCTGGACCCTGAGCTGACCGAGCAGCAGAGCTTCAACGGCAGCGATGAGCGACAACGAAAAGCGTCTGATCACCGAATCCGGCGTGGCCGCCCGGGTCACCGCGATCATCGAACCCGTGGTCGAGGACCTCGGCTATCGCCTCGTGCGCGTGAAGGTCACGGGCACCAATGGCTGCACAGTGCAGATCATGTCGGAGCGGCCGGACGGCACCATGTCGGTCGACGATTGCGAGACGGTCAGCCGCGCGATCTCGCCGGTTCTCGACCTCGAGGACCCGATCGGGCGCGCCTATTACCTCGAAGTATCCTCGCCCGGCATCGACCGGCCCCTCGTCCGCGCGAGCGATTTCGATCGCTGGGCGGGCTATGAGGTGAAGATCGAGATGGCCGTGCCGGTGGAGGGCCGCAAGCGCTTCCGCGGCATCATCCGCGGCGTCGAGGGGAAACGCGTCGCGATCGAGCTGCCGGATGCCAAGGCCGGCGAGGATCCCGTCGTGCACCTCACCCTCGTCGATCTCGGCGAGGCCCGCCTCGTCCTCACCGACGAATTGATCCGCGAGTCTCTGCGCCGCGGCAACACTCCTCCCGCGGAGGACGAAGCCGAGGACCAGGAATCCGAGACCTCCGAATCCGAGACTTCCGAATCGGAAGCATCCGAATCCGATACCCCCGAGCCCGCGCCGGCAAAGCCCGGCCGGGCCCGCTAATCCGACCGATTTGAAATCTTAGGGAGAAACCCGATGGTCGTCAGCGCCAACAGGCTCGAGCTTTTGCAGATCGCGGATGCGGTCGCACGCGAGAAGGTGATCGACAAGCAGATCGTGCTGGACGCGATGGCGGATGCGATCGCCAAGGCGGCCCGCTCCCGCTACGGCGCCGAGACGGATGTCCATGCCGAGATCCACCCGAAGACCGGCGAGCTGCGCCTCTCGCGCCACCTTCTCGTGGTGGACGACAGCGAGGTCGAGAACGACAGCCGCGAGATCCCGCTCTCCGAGGCCAGGAAGCGCAACCCCGCGGCGCAGATCGGCGACGCCATCTCCGAGACCCTGCCGCCCTTCGATTTCGGCCGCATCGCGGCGCAATCGGCCAAGCAGGTGATCGTCCAGAAGGTGCGCGACGCCGAGCGCGACCGGCAGTACCAGGAATACAAGGACCGCATCGGCGAGGTCGTGAACGGCGTCGTGAAGCGCGTCGAATACGGCAACGTGATCGTGGATCTCGGCCGCGGCGAGGCCATCGTGCGCCGCGACGAGCTCATCCCCCGCGAGACCTTCCGCCCGGGCGACCGCATTCGCGCCTATCTCTTCGACGTGCGACGCGAGACGCGCGGTCCCCAGATCTTCCTCTCCCGCACGCATCCGCAATTCATGACGAAGCTCTTCACCCAGGAGGTGCCGGAGATCTACGACGGCATCGTCGAGGTGAGGGCGGTCGCCCGCGATCCCGGCTCGCGGGCCAAGATCGCGGTGACCTCGCGCGATTCCTCCATCGATCCCGTGGGCGCCTGCGTCGGCATGCGCGGCTCCCGCGTCCAGGCGGTGGTTGGCGAACTGCAGGGCGAGAAAGTGGACATCATCCCCTGGTCGGTCGATCAGGCGACCTTCATCGTGAACGCGCTTCAGCCCGCCGAGGTCGTGAAGGTGGTGCTCGACGAGGAGGCCGACCGCATCGAGGTGGTGGTCCCGGACGATCAGCTCTCGCTCGCCATCGGCCGCCGCGGCCAGAACGTGCGCCTCGCCTCCCAGCTCACCGGCTGGGACATCGACATCCTCACCGAGGCCGAGGAATCGGAGCGCCGCCAGAAGGAATTCGCGGCGCGCACCGAGCTCTTCATGAATGCCCTCGACGTCGACGAGGTGGTGGGCCAGCTCCTCGCCTCGGAGGGCTTCCGCTCCGTCGAGGAGCTCGCCTATGTGGAGCCCCAGGAGCTCGCCGGCATCGAGGGCTTCGACGAGGACACCGCGACCGAGATCCAGAGCCGCGCCCAGGACTACCTCGCCCGCATCGAGGCCGAGCAGGAGGAGCGGCGCAGGGAGCTCGGCGTCGCCGACGAGCTCAAGGAGGTCGACGGAGTCACGACCCCGATGCTCGTGGCCTTCGGCGAGAACGACATCAAGACCGTCGAGGATCTCGCGGGCTGCGCCACCGACGACCTCGTGGGCTGGACGGAAGGCCGCGGCACCGAGGCCGTCCGCCACAAGGGGTCGCTCGACGGTTTCGAGCTCTCCCGCACGGACGCGGAAGCCATGATCATGGCGGCCCGCGTGAAGGCAGGCTGGATCGAGGCGCCAGTCGAGACCGAAGCCACCGAGGAAGAGGCCGAGACGGAAGCGCAGCCGACTTAAAAATCCCCCTCTCCCCGCTTGCGGGGAGAGGGCCGGGGTGAGGGGCCGGTCGGTTGAGCTCCACGGCTCCGCTGTCATGACGGGGCCTCTCACGCCCGCCATCGCAAGCCTCGCGATCGTCCGACCAGCCCCTCACCCTAACCCTCTCCCCGCAAGCGGGGAGAGGGGATCTCAAGCGAGCCATGCCCCGTCACGAGCCCGAGCGCACCTGCATCGTCACCCGCACGGTCAAGCCGCCCGCGGAGATGATCCGGTTCGTGCTGGCGCCTGACGGCACCGTGGTGCCGGACCTCAGGCACAAGCTTCCCGGGCGGGGAGTGTGGGTGTCGGCGGAGCGGGCGATGGTGGCGGAGGCCGTGAAGCGGCGCCTGTTCAGCCGCGCCTTCAAGGCCGAGACCAAGGCTTCTCCGGCCCTGGCGGAGGAGATCGAAGCGGCGCTGCGGGCGGACCTGCGGCAGTTTCTCTCCCTCGCCAACAAGGCCGGCCAAGTGGTCGCCGGATTCGGAAAGGTAGAGGGCGCCATCGCCGAAAAGCCGCTCGCCGCCCTTATTCATGCCACGGAAGCGGCCGATGACGGGCGCCGAAAGCTGGCGAACGGCTTGAGAAAGCGGCTCGGCGACGCCATATTGGGCTTTCCGGTCATCACTGATTTGTCAGGCGACGAATTGGGTTTGGCATTGGGCCGGTCTCATGTGATACATGCTGCCCTCGTCGCGGGCGCCGGGAGCGACGGCTTTCTCATGCGTTGGCATCGTTACCGCGCTTATTGCGGCGGCGAAGCCGATCAGGCTGGGTTCCAAGGGGGATCCGGCGACCCCGACGATTTGAGACCCGCAGGATCCGAGCTGAATGAGTGACACCAAGAACCAGGGCGACAAGACGCTGCACATGTCGCCCAAGACGCTGACGCTGAAACGCCCTGTGGAGCAGGGCGTGGTGCGCCAGAGCTTCTCCCACGGCCGCTCCAAGGCGGTCGTGGTCGAGACCGTGAAGCGTCGCGTCGTCGGCCCGGGCTCCGCTCCCGCGCCCAAGGAAGTCGTGGCCAAAGAGCCCGCGGCTAAGGAGCCCGTGGTGGCCAAGGAGGCGGCTGCCCCGCAGCCGACCCCGGCTCCCGCGACCGCCCGTCCGACGCCTGCCCGTTCGACCGGCGCGTCGAACGCCTCCCGCTCCGGCGTGGTGCTCCGCACCCTCTCGGACCAGGAGCGTGACGCCCGTGCGAGCGCCTTGGCTGACGCCAAGCGCCGCGAGGAAGAGGATCGCCGCACCCAGGAGGACGAGGCGAAGCGCCGCGCCGACCGCGAGGACCGCGAGGCCAAGGAGCGTCTCGCCGCGGAAGCCCGCAAGCGCGAGGAAGAGGATCGCCGCCGCCAGGAAGACGAGCGCAAGCGCCGCGCCGAGGACGAGGCCCGCCGCCGCCTGGGCGAGGAAGCCGCGCCTCCGCGCGCCGCCAGCACCGAGCCCCGGTCCGGATCGCCGGTCACCCGTGCGCTTGACGCCCGCAAGCCCCAGAACCTGAACTTCATGGCCCGCCCGGCGCCTCAGCCTGCGGCCCCGACCCGCACCGAGACGAAGCCCGCTGCGGCGGCCGCAGCCACGGCACGTCCTGCCGGGGGCGCCCGTCCCGCGGGGGACGACGACGCTCCGCGCACGGTGCGTCGCCCCGGCCTCGGCGCCAAGCCCGTCGCGGTCCCGAAGGTCCCGAAGGCGGCTCCCGGCGAGGAGAAGCGCCGCGGTCGCCTCACCCTCACGAACGCGCTGTCGGGGGACGACGAGCGCACGCGCTCGCTCGCGGCCTTCCGCCGCCGCAACCAGCGTCTCCTGGGCCACCGGCAGGTGGAGCAGAAGGAAAAGATCGTCCGCGAGGTGATCATTCCGGAGACGATCACGATCCAGGAGCTCGCGAACCGCATGTCGGAGCGCGGCGTGGACGTGATCAAGATGCTCATGAAGCAGGGCCAGATGCACAAGATCACCGACGTGATCGATGCCGATACCGCCCAGCTCATCGCCGAGGAACTCGGCCACACCGTGAAGCGCGTCGCGGAATCGGACGTCGAGGAGGGTCTCTTCGACACCCCGGACGTGGACGATCACCTCATCGGCCGCCCGCCCGTCGTGACCATCATGGGCCACGTCGACCACGGCAAGACCTCGCTCCTCGACGCCGTCCGCAAGACCAACGTGGTCTCGGGCGAGGCCGGTGGCATCACGCAGCATATCGGCGCCTATCAGGTGACCTCGCCGCTCGGCGGCCGGATCACCTTCATCGACACGCCCGGTCACGCGGCGTTCACGGCCATGCGCGCCCGCGGCGCCAAGGTCACGGACATCGTTGTGCTCGTGGTGGCGGCCGATGACGGCGTCATGCCCCAGACCGCGGAGGCGATCGCCCACGCCAAAGCCGCGCGGGTGCCCCTCATCGTGGCGATCAACAAGGTCGACAAGCCCGATGCCAACCCGCAGCAGGTGCGCACGGAGCTCCTCAATCACGAGATCGTCGTGGAATCGCTGGGCGGCGATACCCTCGAATTCGAGGTGTCGGCCAAGACCGGACAAGGCCTCGAAGACCTGCTCGGCGGTCTGCAGCTCCAATCCGAAATCCTGGAGCTCAAGTCGAACCCGGATCGCGCCGCGGAAGGCACGGTGATCGAGGCGAAGCTCGACCGCGGCCGCGGTCCCGTGGCGACCGTGCTCGTGCAGCGCGGCACGCTCCGCACGGGCGACATCGTGGTCGCCGGCGCCGAATGGGGCCGCGTCCGCGCGCTCGTGAACGATCTGGGCGAAGGCATCAAGGAGGCTGGCCCGTCGGTTCCCGTCGAGGTGCTCGGCTTCAACGGAACCCCGGAAGCGGGCGACCGCGTGGCCGTGGTGGAATCGGAAGCCCGCGCCCGCGAGGTCACCGAGTACCGCCAGCGGCAGAAGCGCGACATGCAGGCCGCGCGCGGCACCGGCTCCCGCACGCTCGCCGAAATGATGCGGGACCTGAAGGAAGGCGCCGGCCGCAAGGAATTCGCGCTCGTCGTCAAGGGCGACGTTCAGGGTTCGGTCGAGGCCATCGTCAACGCGCTCGAAAAGGCCGGCAACGAAGAGGTCGCGGCCCGCGTGCTGCACTCGGGCGTCGGCGGCATCACGGAATCGGACATCACCTTGGCGGGTGCGTCCGGCGCGGTGGTGCTCGGCTTCAACGTGCGCGCCCACAAGGAAGCCCGCGAAGCCGCGGAGCGTTCCGGCACCGAGATCCGCTACTACAACATCATCTACGACCTCGTGGATGACGTGAAGCTGGCGATGTCGGGCCTACTCGCCCCGACGCTCCGCGAGGAGCGGCTCGGCGAGGCGCAGATCCTCGAGATCTTCAGCGTCTCGAAGGTCGGCAAGATCGCGGGCTGCCGCGTCCTCGACGGCGTCGTGCAGCGCGGCGCCAATGTGCGTCTCATCCGCGACAACGTGGTGATCCACGAGGGCAAGCTCTCGCAGCTCAAGCGCTTCAAGGACGATGCGCGCGAGGTCACGGCCGGCCAGGAATGCGGCATGTCCTTCGAGAGCTACCAGGACATGCGCGTCGGCGACGTGATCGAGTGCTACCGCGTCGAAGAGGTGAAGCGGTCGCTGTAAGACCGCTTCTCGCTCCGTCCCCCACGCTCCGGGCCGCTTGGCGAAGCCCGAAACCAGATCGCGCGTTCGACCCCGTGGAGTCCCTGGGTTCCGGCCCGCCCTTCGGCGGACCGGAATGACGGCTCCTGTCGTCCGGTCCAACTCCGGAGAAAGTCATGCCTAAACGTTTCGAACAACCCACCGGCCCCTCTCAGCGCCAGCAGCGCGTCGCGGAACTCGTGCGGCACGCGCTCGCCGAGGTGCTGGCGCGGGGCGACATCCAGGACGACGTGATCGCGCGGCATGTGATCACGATTCCCGAAGTGCGCATGTCCCCGGACCTGAAGCTCGCGACGGCCTACGTGATGCCCCTGGGCGGGCGGGACGAGAGCGCCGTGATCGCAGCGCTCGACCGGCACAAGAAGGTGCTGCGCCAGGAGGTCGCCCGCCGGGTGAACCTGAAATTTGCCCCCGAACTGCGCTTCCGCCGCGACGAGAGCTTCGACGAGGCGGCGCGGATCGATGCGTTGCTTCGCAGCGAGAAGGTGCTGCGCGATACAGCGCCTCAAGACCCCACCGAAGCTGACGACGAGTAAGGCTGCCCCCATGACCCAGGACGATCCGCAGCGGCCCCAGGACCACCCGACGGGCCAGGAGGCCCAGCGGCCCGCGCGCACCGACAACCGGCAGCGGCGGCACCCTCAGGACCGGCCCAAGAAGCGCGACGTGAACGGCTGGATCGTGCTCGACAAGGGCGTCGGCATGACCTCGACCCACGCGGTCGCGGCCGTGAAGCGGGCGCTCTCAGCCAAGAAGGCGGGCCATGCCGGCACCCTCGATCCCCTGGCCTCGGGGATTCTCCCGATCGCGCTCGGCGAAGCGACGAAAACCGTGCCCTTCGTGATGGACGGGCGCAAATCCTACGTGTTCACCGTGGAATGGGGTTCGGAGACCGATACCGACGATGCGGAGGGGCGGATCGTCGATGCCACCGGCAAGATCCCGCAGGCCTCGGACGTGGAGGCGCTGCTGCCGCGTTTCGTGGGCTCCATCGAACAGGTGCCGCCGCGCTTCTCGGCCATCAAGATCCAGGGCGAGCGCGCCTACGACCTTGCCCGCGACGGCGAGATCGTGGAGCTGCAGCCCCGCACCGTCGAGATCGACCGCCTCGCGCTCGTCGCCCATGACGGCAACCGCTCGGTCCTGGAGGCCGATTGCGGCAAGGGCACCTATGTGCGCGCCATCGCCCGCGACCTCGGCCGGGCGCTCGGCTGCCTCGGCCATGTCGCGGCGTTGCGGCGCACCCGCGTCGGGCCCTTCGCGGAAGAGGACGCGGTGTCGGTCGACGAGGTCGCCACCGAGCCCGCGGCCCTGCGACCCGTCGAAACCGCTCTCTCGGACCTGCCCTCGATCACGGTCAGCCGCGACATGGCAGGCCGGCTCATGCGCGGGCAATCCGTGATCCTGCGCGGACGCGAGGCGCCGCTCTCCGGCAAGATCTACGCGACCTGCAACGGCGTGCTCGTCGCGGTCGGCGACGTGGAGCGGGGCGAACTCGTGCCCCACCGGGTGTTCAATCTCGGGGTTTGAGGGGCAGCAGCAGCGCCTCCACCCCCTCTCCCCGCTTGCGGGGAGAGGAGAAGAGCCTCCGTCAGACCTTCGCCTGCTGACCCGAGGTTTCGAGCATGAGGTAGCGGCGGGTGATCGGCTCGATCTGGTCGAAGATGAGCTGCGCCGTCTTTTCCTCTTCCCTTAAGGTCAGCTGCAGGGCCGGGATCACCTGGCTGTGCCCGGTCGCCTCGGCCATCGCGATCAGCGACTTGTAGGCCGCGATCTCGAAGTTCTCAAAGGCGTGATTCGTGTAGGTGTTCTTGAGGATCTCGTCCTCCATCGTGCTGTGGGCGATGGCGCCGAGATTGCCCATGATCTGGGTCACGGTGTCCTTCAGGAGCGAGCGGTCCTCGCCGAAGGAGTGCAGGATTTCGTCGAGGCGGCGGATCTGCTCCTCGGTCTCGAGCCCATGCTGACGCAGGATCTGCTCCAGCTCGGGATAGCGCTCCAGCCGCTCGAGCTGCCGGTTGATGAGCTGGGTCGCCTGCTTCTCGAGAGCGTGCGCGTTCACGAGGCCGGTGATGAAAATCGAATGGGCGGTTTCGGATCCCGTGAGATCCGCCATTGCATTGGCCATAAGGCTTCTCCGGTTGACGTAAGGGAACGTCGCGACAACGGAAGGCCCTGGCAGATGTTCCCGGCGGTCCCGGGCGAGCGGCGCGGCAAGCCGCGCGATAAGAGCGCGCACCCCGCGATGCATCCGGGAACGAGAGCGCTCCTCCAAAAATCCCGTGAAATCGCTTTGGGCCGCACGCGCAATCGGGACCCGTTGCCGCTCTATCAGCCAAGATTTCAGCGATCAGGGGAGCCGCTGCTCCTCCCGGTTCAGCCGAGATTGAGCTCCCGGAAGAAGTCGTTGCCCTTGCTGTCGGTGACGATGAAGGCCGGGAAATCCTCGACCTCGATGCGCCAGATCGCCTCCATGCCGAGCTCCGGATATTCCAGGACCTCGACCCGCCTGATGCAATCCTGCGCGAGGCGCGCGGCGGGGCCGCCGATGGAGCCGAGATAGAAGCCCCCGTGCTTCTGGCAGGCCTCCCGCACGGCGCTCGACCGGTTGCCCTTGGCGAGCATCACCATGGAGCCGCCCGCGGCCTGGAACTGATCCACGTAGGAATCCATGCGCCCGGCCGTCGTGGGCCCGAAGGACCCGGATGCATAGCCCTCCGGGGTCTTGGCCGGGCCCGCGTAATAGACCGGGTGGTTCTTGAAGTAATCGGGCATCGCCTCGCCCCGCTCCAGCCGCTCGCGGATCTTCGCGTGCGCCAAGTCGCGGGCGACGATCATGGGGCCGGTGAGCGAGAGCCGGGTGCGGATCGGGTGCCGGTTGAGGGTGTCGAGGATATCGGCCATGGGCCGGTTAAGGTCGATCCGCACCACCTCGCCGCCGAGCGATGCGGTATCGACCTCCGGGAGGTACCGGGCCGGGTTGGTTTCGAGCTGCTCGAGATAGACGCCCTCGCGGGTGATCTTGCCCAATGCCTGCCGGTCGGCCGAGCAGGAGACCCCGAGCCCGATCGGGAGCGAGGCTCCGTGCCGGGGCAGGCGGATCACCCGGACGTCGTGGCAGAAATACTTGCCGCCGAATTGGGCACCGACACCGAGCGCCTGCGTCATCCGGTGCACCTCGGCCTCCATGTCGAGGTCCCGGAAGGCGTGACCGTCCTCCGAGCCCTCTGTCGGCAACCCGTCAAGGTAGCGGGTCGAGGCGAGCTTCACGGTCTTCAGGGTCTGCTCGGCCGATGTGCCGCCGATCACGATGGCGAGGTGGTAGGGCGGGCAGGCCGCGGTCCCGAGGGTGAGGATCTTCTCCTTGAGAAACGCCATCATGCGCTCGCGGGTGAGGAGCGAGGGCGTGCCCTGGAACAGGAAGGTCTTGTTGGCCGAGCCGCCGCCCTTGGCGACGAAGAGGAACTTGTAAGTGTCCTCCCCTTCCGCATAGAGCTCGATCTGCGCCGGGAGGTTCGACTTCGTGTTGCGCTCCTCGAACATCGACAGGGGCGCGAGCTGCGAGTAGCGCAGGTTGCGCTTGAGATAGGCATCGCGGATGCCCTCGCCGATCGCGGCCTCGTCGGAGCCCTCGGTCCAGATCAGGCGGCCCTTCTTGCCCATCACGATGGCGGTGCCGGTGTCCTGGCACATGGGCAGGATGCCGCCCGCCGCGATGTTGGCGTTCTTGAGGAGGTCATAGGCCACGAAGCGGTCGTTCGGTGTGGCCTCGGGGTCCTCCAGGATGGCGCGGAGCTGCGCGAGGTGCCCGGGCCGCAGCAGGTGGTTGATGTCGATGAAGGCCTGCTCGGCGAGCATCCGGATTGCCCCGGGCTCCACGACGACGAGCTCGCGGGAGCCGACCCGTTCCACGCGCACGCCTTCCGCGGTGAGCTTGCGGTAGGGCGTGCGGTCGGGCCCGAGGGGGAAGAGGTCGGGCTGGGGGGAGGGCGTGCTGAGGGCCAATGCGGCGGACATGATGGGCTCCGAAGTGGGAGAAAGCCCCGGCGGACGGCGTGCGGGACCGCGGACCCCGAGCGGGGTCCGCCCGCTGCCGCAAGGCTTTAGCGCGGCTTCCCGAGGCGCGAAAGCGGAGCGGCTTCGCTTGGCCTCTTAGACCTTCGTGAGGGAGGGCTGCCCCGCAGCGCGAAGGCGCGGGTGCTGCCGGCTTGTGGGGCCGGCTCGGCGCTCCGCGGTAGCGGCTTCGGCTCCCCGATCACGCCGCCCGGGGGGCGGGCTCCTGGGTGAGCACCGCGTAAAGGGCGTCGGCGTCGCGGGTGGCGCGCAGGCGCTCGATCACGCCCGGGCCCCGCAGCACGCGGGCGATGCGGGCGAGCGCCTTGAGGTGGTCGGCCCCGGCGCCCTCGGGCGCCAGGAGCAGGAAGACGAGGTCCACGGGTTGGCCGTCGAGGGAATCGAAAGCGACGGGTTTGTCGAGCCGCGCCATGAAGCCGAACAGCCGGTCGAGCGTGGGCAGCTTGCCGTGGGGGATCGCGATGCCTTCGCCGATGCCCGTGGAGCCCAGGCGCTCCCGCTGAAGGAGCGCTTCGAAGATCGCACGCTCATCGAGCCCCGTGAGGCGCGCGGCGTGAGCGCTGAGGTCGTGCAGCATCTGCTTCTTGCTGTTGACCTTCAGGGCGGGTGCAACGGCACCGGGAGCGAGGAATTCGAGCAAAGCCATCGGGGGAAAGGGCCATTCCTGGGGTGGAGCTCGGGGCTCCCCTTTTGATCTTGCAAGCCCCGGGCCATTGGTCGTGGCGTGCCCGTCAGACTTGTGCGGCCGCCGGGTCGATCCATCCGATCGCCCCGTCACGGCGACGATATACGACGTTCACGCGTCCAGTGCTAGCGTGGAGGAAAACCACCACCGGGGCGCCGGTGAGGTCGAGGTCGAGCACCGCCTCGCTCACGGAGAGGCGGTGGAGCGCCCGAGTGTCCTCGGCGATGACGACCGGATGGTACTCGCCCTCGTCGACCGCCTCGTCGGTGGGCGTCTCGATGACCGCATAGGCCCCGTCGATCGATTCGCTCCGGCGTCCGTTGCCGGCGAGCCGGTCCTTCAGGCGGCGGCGGTAGCGCTGAAGGCGCCGCTCGATGCGTTGAGCGGTCTGATCGAAGCTCGCATAGGCGTCGCCCGCCGCGCCCGAGGCCTCGAGGGTGATGCCCGAATTGAGGTGCAGCACGCAATCGGTGCGAAAGCCCCCGCCGTCGCGAGTCACCGTCACATGCCCGGTATAGGCCCCATCGAAATACTTGGTGAGGGCTCCTGCCACCCGGTTCTGGACCTGGGACCGGAGGGCCTCGCCGATATCGAGGTTCTTGCCGGACACGCGCAACGCCATGGAATCCTCCGCTTCGGTTCACGTTCGTGACAGGGCCCCGCTTCGATGCGGCGACCGGGGCGGCCGGAACTGCCGACGGGCGACGACGAGCGGCGATAGGAGCGAGTTGACGCCCTTTTGCGCCGCTCTTCAAGGCGCGACTTCCACAACCTTCGAGCGTGAAATCATGGGCCTCAATGGGCCCCCTACCGCACGAGCTGATCGCGAAGGTTGCCAAACCGCAGCCAAACCGCAGAACCCAGCTTTTGCCGGAACCACGGCCGGACAATCCCGGATTGCGGGAAGCGTCCTTCGCAGACGCACCCTCTGGCGGGCTGCTCAGGCCCGCAGGGCGCGTCCGAGACGGCGGCGCTCGACCGACGAGGGAATGCGCAGGGATTCCCGGTATTTCGCCACCGTGCGCCGCGCGATGTCGACGCCCTCTGCCTTGAGCTTGTGCACGAGGGCATCGTCGGAGAGAGCGACCGGGGCGGATTCGCCGTCGATGAGCTGCTTGATTCGGTGTCGCACGGCCTCCGAGGAATGGGCTTCCGCTCCCGCCGCCCCCGCGATGGCGGCGGTGAAGAAATACTTCATCTCGAAGGTGCCGCGCCCCGTCCCGATGGCCTTGTTGGATGTCACCCGGGACACGGTGGATTCGTGCATGCCGATCGCCTCGGCGACCGCCTTGAGGTTCAGGGGCTTGAGATGCGCGACCCCGTGGCGGAAAAACCCGTCCTGCTGGCGCACGATTTCGCCAGCAACCTTGAGGACGGTCTTGGCGCGCTGGTCGAGGGAACGGGCGAGCCATTGGGCGCTCTGCCAGTTCTCGGCCAAATAGCTCCGCTCCCCCTCGCCTCGTGCCGCTTTCGAGACCCGCGCGTAATAGGTCTGATCGACGAGCACCCGGGGCAGGGTCTCGGGATTCAGCTCCACATGCCAGCTCCCGTCCGGGGCCGGACGCACCAGCACGTCGGGGACGAGCACCTGCACGGGGTGCGCCCCGAAGGCCCGGCCGGGCTTCGGCTCCAGGCGCCGGATTTCGACGAGCATCTCGCGCAGGTCCTCGTCGTCCACGCCGCAGAGGCGGCGCAGGGCCGGGAGATCCCGCCGGGCCACGAGATCGAGCCGTGACAGAAGGGCCGTCATGGCGGGGTCGCAGCGGTTCTGCTCGCGCAGCTGCAGGGCGAGGCACTCGGCCAGGTTGCGGGCGCCGACGCCGGTGGGTTCGAAGCCATGGATGAGGGCGAGCACCGCCTCGACCGTCTCGACCGGGGCGCCGAGGCGGTCGGCCACGTCCTCGATCCGTTCCCGGAGATAGCCGGCATCGTCGATGCCGTCGATGAGATGGCGCCCGATGAGCCGCTCCCGGGCATCTCCGGTGGCGAGGTCGAGCTGGGCGGCGAGGTGGTCGTGGAGGCCTGTTTCCGCCGCGAGATAGGCCTCGAGATCGGGCGCCTCGCCTCCCTCGCCGGCCGCGCCGCCGGACCAGGGCGCAGGCATGAGCGGGAGGGCGTCGCTCTCGGGGCTCCGAGGGGCCGGAGCGTCGTCCGGAAAGACGTTGTCGAGGCCGGCATCGAGGCTTTCCACGATGGCGCCCCGCTCCGGGTCGAGGCCGGGGGCAGGCCAGGCTTCGCTGTCTTCCCCGGACGAGCCGGAAGCCCCCTCCTCGAGGTCGGAGACTTCGGGACGTTCCCGCGGATCACCGTCTTCGGCCTGCGGGCGCTCCAGAAGAGGATTGCGCTCCAGTTCGGCCTCGACGAAGGCCGCGAGATCGAGATGGGAGAGCTGCAGCAGCTTGATGGCCTGCAGGAGCTGCGGCGTCATCACCAGGGATTGCCCCTGGCGCATCTCCAGCCTCTGCAAAAGCCCCATGGTCCCGATCCGCCCGATGCGTCTTGCGTGTCGGCATGCTTATTGCATGCACTGAGTTCGAGGTTCTAACGCGGTGGTTCCTCGCCGTCAAAACGCATCCGGCCGCCCTCGACCAAAGGGGGAGACGCCGCCCGGCGTTGCCGAGAGGCTGCCGGGGCTTCGGGCAGTCCCGTCCTCAAGGAGACGTCTCCTGCGTTCCGGCCGTCTCACGGCCTTCGACGTGCGCCCGGATCCACCCCGTTCGGACGATGCTAAAGGCGGAAATCCTCGCCGAGATAGACGCGGCGCACGTTCTCGTCGGCCACGATCTGGTCCGGGGTGCCCTCGGTCAGCACCCGCCCGGAATGGATGATGTAGGCCCGGTCGATCAGGCCCAGGGTCTCGCGCACATTGTGATCCGTGATCAGCACCCCGATGCCGCGGCCCGTGAGATGCCGGACGAGATACTGGATGTCTCCGACCGCGATCGGGTCGATGCCCGCGAAGGGCTCGTCGAGAAGGATGAAGGTCGGCTCGCTCGCGAGCGCCCGGGCGATTTCCAGGCGCCGCCGCTCGCCGCCGGAGAGCGCGATCGCGGGCGACTTGCGCAGGCGCGCGATGTTGAACTCGTCGAGGAGCGCGTCGAGCTTGCGGACCCGCTCCTTGCGGTTCGGCTCCACGATTTCAAGCACGGCCGAGATGTTGTCCTCGACGCTGAGGCCCCGGAAGATCGAGGCTTCCTGGGGCAGGTAGCCGATGCCGAGGCGGGCCCGGCGGTACATGGGCAGGCCTGTGATGTCGTGCCCGTCGAGGTTGATGATGCCCCGGTCGGCGGAAACGAGGCCCGTGATCATGTAGAAGATCGTGGTCTTGCCGGCGCCGTTCGGGCCCAAGAGGCCCACGGCCTCGCCGGCTCGCAGCTGAAGCGCGGCCTCGTGCACCACGGTGCGTCCGCCATAGCTCTTTCGCAGCCCTCGCACGGCGAGGACCCCCGGGGCTCCGAAGACAGGCTCGGGATCCGCTGCGGGGTCCGGGTTTGCCGCAGACGCGCGGCTCCCGAAAAAGCGCCCCTTCCGGCCCGCGGGCTCCGTCGAGGGGGCCCGCAGCGGCGCATCCCAGGCCGGCTCGGCAAAGGTCTCGGAGCCAAGAGCCATACCTGCATCGACCTCGACCGAGTTCGCGGCATCAGGCGCCAGGGCTGTGTCGTCCTCCAGCGCCTCCCGGGGCGGGGATTGTCGAGGAGACGAGCGGAAGAGCCGTTTCACGAAGAGCGATCCGAGGCCTAGCGTGGCGCGGGCGTCTTGGCCGGCGTGGATGCGGCGCCGGGCGAGGGGGCGGCCGAGCGGGCGGCTGCGCCTGCGGGCGGCGCCGAGCCCGGCACGAACAGCGCGCGCACGCGCCCGCCCTGGGTGGGGTTCTCGACATTCGCGATGCCGGTGTTCAGGTCGTAGACCACACGGCCGCCCGTGGTGACGTTGGGCCCGTCCGAAAGGGTCGCGTTGCCGATCAGGAAGACGCGGTTCGCCACCCGGTCGAACGTGGCGTTGTCACCCGTCGCGACCTGGGTCTTCGATACGATCGTGACCGGTCCGGTGCAGTCGATCTTCTTGATCGCGCTCTCGCTCGGGGAGGCGGCGGTCCCTTGCGGCTTCGCTCCGCCCGCGGCTCCGTTCTTGGATTCGTAGAGCACGGTCAGAACCTTGCAGCGCATGGTCGTATCGCCCTGCACCGCGACCACGTTGCCGGCAAACACGGCGCGGCTCTCCCGGTCGAACACATCGAGGCGGTCGGCATCGATCTTGATGGGCTCCCGGTTCGATCCCATGGTCCCGAACGCCGACGACCGGTCCTTGGGCGCAGCGGCCTGGCTGGTATTGGCCTGTGCCGCGGCTGCGGCCGGACGAGAATTGGCCTGGGCGGCAGCCGGACCCGCGGCAGCGCCGAGCACAAGAACACCGAACACCAGAACGGCCATCGACGGGCGCTTCGGGTTCGAACGCGGGGGGATCATGGACGACACGCTCATGGGTTTGGCTTCGGTTGGGCCTGGCTCGTCTGGGTCATCGGCCCCGGTGCGGCATCGGCGGCGCTCGGCGTCACCCCGAGGCCAGGACCCGCGCTCAGGCCCGGGCCGGCATCGATGAACACGGAGCGGACCCGACCCTTGAAGCTGATCACCCGTCCCCCGTCCGTGACCTCGACGCTGTCGGCCGCGACCGTGGCGTTCTCGAGGGTCACGGTCACGGGCTCGTTCGAGACCACGGCGCCGGATTTGAGGTCGATGGAGGCCGATTTCAGCTGGGCCTCCTGGCCCTTGCTGGATCGCACGCGCACGTTTTCGCGAAGATCCAGACGCTCCTTGGCGGTATCGAGGACGCCGAACGCCGCTTCGAGCCGGGCCGTGCCGCCGTTCTGGTCCGTGTTGAGCCGGCCGCGCAGGTCGTTGAGCTCCACCCGGGCGGGATTGCGCAGGTCCTGGGTCGCCGTGGTGGCGGTCACCTCGTAGGTGCCGCTGCGGCTGCGGTAGCCGGAGAGCTTCGGGTTTTCCATGGTGACCTGGGTGCCCGACACCTTCACGGGGCCGAGCGAAACGCCGGCGAGGCGGCCGAGAGGGTCGACCATGGCCCAGGCCGTCACCCCCGCGATGCTCAAGGCGGCGCCGCTCGGGATCGCCCAGCGGAGGAAGCGGACGAAACGGCTGTGCCGGCGGGCACGAGCATAGGCGCGCGTCCGCAGCCCCGGCGCGCTCCGCCTCCCGTCCTGCTCCCGTGGATTCATCCGAGGGGGTGTCTCCCGCCCTTGCCGCCGTTCGAAACCATGCCCGTGCCCGTGCCCGGCTGGGCCAAAGGCCTGAATGCCATGGCGAAGTTATGGCCGGGTTACCCGGGCGAGCGCACCGCACCCGTCGCGCCTATGGCCGGGTCACCCTGCCGGAGCGCGCCGCATTCGTCGAGCCGCGTCCTGTCGCAGAGCGCCACGGGCGCGGGGCTCGCGGGTCCGCGGTCACGAACGGGCGACGATGTCGGTCCGGGGTCCCGTTCAGGCCCCGGGCGACGCTCGGCAGGCATCGCGGATTAGGAATGCGCGAAGATGTCCGTCTCCGGCCAACCCATGAGGTCGAGCTGGGCTCGGGTCGGCAGGAAAGAGAAGCACTGGCCCGCCACGCCGTTGCGGTGTTCCCGCTCCAGCATCCGGTCGAGGCGGTCCTTGAGGGCGTGGAGGTGGAGCACGTCGGAGGCCGCATAATCGAGCTGGGCCGCCGTCAGGGTCTCGGCGCCCCAGTCGGAGGATTGCTGCTGCTTGGAGAGGTCGACCCCCAGCAGCTCGCGAACCAGATCCTTGAGCCCGTGCCGGTCCGTGTAGGTGCGGGTGAGCCGGGAGGCGATCTTCGTGCAATAGACCGGACGGGGCATCACGCCGAGAGAGTGGAACAGAACCGCCAGGTCGAAGCGAGCGAAGTGGAAGATCTTGAGCACGCTCTCGTCGCCGAGCACCCGGATCAGGTGCTCGGGCGGGGGCCCGTCCCTGACGATCTGCACCACGTCCGCGGTGCTGTCGCCCCGCGAGATCTGCACCACGCAGAGCCGGTCGCGATGGGGGTTGAGGCCGAGCGTCTCGGTGTCGACCGCGATCGAGGGGCCTGGATCGTAATCCGCGGGCAGGTCGCCGCGGTGGAAACGGACTGTCATGGAAGGGCCGGAGCAGAGGAGCAGCCGGCCGGGGCCGGCGGGAATTCGCGGGAGCGCGAACCCTTGGATCGCCCTGGCTCTAACGCGTTCCTCGGGGGGCTTCAACCGCGCCGGGCGGATCCGCGCGGGGCCTCACGATGGCGTCGGGGCATCCCGATCGAGGAGCCCCTCGGCCTTGAGGTCGGCCCAGAGCCCCCCGGGAATCGGCGTGCCGAGCGCCGCGACATTGGCCTTCACCTCGTCCGGCGCCTCCGCGCCGAGCACCACCGAGGATACGGCGGGATGCCCGAGGGCGAATTGCAGGGCCGCGTGGCGCAGCAGGACCCCATGGGCCGCGCACACGGCCTCGATCCGGCGGACCCTCTCCATCACGGCCGGCGGCGCTTCCTTGTAATTGTAGTGCGCGCCCGGGACCGCGCCCGTCGCCAAGATGCCGGAATTGAAGACGCCGCCGAGCATCACGCCGATGCCCTTGGCGTGGGCGAGCGGCATGAACCTCTCGAGAGCCGGCTGTTCGAGAAGCGAGTAGCGCCCCGCGAGCAGCACGGTGTCGAAATCGCCGGCTTCGGCGAAGCGCGCGGCCATCTCGGCCTCGTTGATCCCGACCCCGATTGCCGTGACGGCACCCTCCGCGCGCAGCCGCTCCAGGGCGGGATAGGCGCCCTCCATGGCTTCCCGAAACCGATCCTCCACCGCTTCGGGGCCATGGGTCCACACATCCACATCATGGATCAGGAGGATGTCGATACGGTCCGTGCCGAGCCGCAGGAGCGACTGCTCCACGGAGCGCAGCGTTCCGTCGTAGGAGTAGTCCAGGATCGAGCGATGGGGCAGCCCGCCCGCGAAACCCGGCGCGGCGACGCCCTCGCCCACCGCCGACCCGCCTCGCACCCGCGGATCCATCCAACGGCCGACTTTCGTGGAGAGAACGATCCCCTCCCGCCCGACCGCGCGCAGGGCCGTGCCGCAGCGATGCTCCGAGAGGCCGTTGCCGTAATGGGGCGAGGTGTCGAGAAGCGTGATCCCGGCCTTGAGGCCCTCTGTGAGGGTCGCAAGCGCCACGTCCTCGTCGAGGCGCCGGTAGAGGTCGCCGAGCGGCGCGGCCCCTAAGCCCAATGTCGACACCTGAAGCGCGCTCCGGCCGAGGCGCCGCGTCTGCATTCCCATGAACTCGCCCCCTGTTCGCGACCGCGTTCCGCGACGCGTGGTGCCCGCCCCCTCGCGACACGGCGTGCTCCGGGTTTTCCGGCCCGTGTTGCACGCCTCTGCGCGACTCGGCATCGTAGCGGAGCAGGCCGCCGTTGACACGCCCGTTCCTCGGTCGGTCTTGCAGGGCGAGGCGCCGCCGATACGCCCGTTCGGCGAGGCGGCTCGCACGACCGGATGCCCCGCCCCGCGATGCCGCGCATCCGGCCGGTGCGGCCAGGAGACCCGCATGCCTTCCTTTCCGATCATCGACAGCCACGTTCATCTCTACGATCCCGGCGCCTTGAGCTTCCCCTGGATGAAGGAGGCTCCCGCACTCCTCAAACCGCATCTCCTGCCGGACTTCGACCGGGCACGCGGACCGGTCGAGGTCGAGAAGCTCGTCTTCGTCGAGGTGGATGTGGAGCCGTCTCAGCGCATCGCCGAGGCCCGCTGGGTGGAGACCCAAGCGGAGGCCGACCCCCGCATTGCCGCCATCGTGGCCTCGGCGCCCCTGGAGGAAGGAGAGGCCGCGCGGGAGATCCTCGACCGGCTCGCGGAAACCCAACGCGTGCGCGGCATCCGGCGGCTCATCCAGGGCGAGCCCGATCCGGAATTCTGCCTCCGGCCCGGCTTCGTGGAGGGCGTGCGGCTTCTCTCCGATTACGGCTTCTCCTTCGATATCTGCGTCCGCCACCACCAGCTTGCGAGCGCGATCGGGCTCGTGCGACTCTGCCCGGACGTGCCGTTCATCCTCGATCATATCGCAAAGCCTGCGATCAGGGACGGGCTGTTCGATCCCTGGCGCGCCGAGCTTGCCGAACTCGCCGCCCTGCCGAACGTCACGTGCAAGATCTCGGGCGTCGCCACGGAAGCCGATCACGAGGCCTGGACCCGCGACCAGCTGCGGCCCTACATCGATCATGCGTTGGCCTGCTTCGGCTTCGAGCGCGCCATGTTCGGGAGCGACTGGCCCGTGCTCAACCTCGCAAGCCGCTACACCGAATGGGTCGAGCTCCTCGACGAGGCGATCGCGGGGACGTCCGAGGCGGAGCAGCGCGCGTTCTACCGCGACACCGCGGCACGGGTGTACCGGCTCTGACGACCGCGAGACCTGGCGTATGCGGGCCACCGCGGCATGGGTGTACCGGCGCTGGCGGCCACGAGACCCGGCACGAGCGGGCTGTTGCGTTCGGCGCGGCGTCGCTTAGCATCGGCGCGACGTCAAGGGCACCGGACGGACAGCCCGTTCGCAAGCCATGGGAGGACCTATGCTGCTTCGGATCGATCCCGCGCTCAACGCGGATGTTCTCTATGTGCTGCGCGCCATGGGCCATGGGGACGACATCGTGATCTGCGACACGAACTTCCCGGCCGATTCGATCGCGCAGCAGACCGTTCACGGGCAGCTGCTGCGCATGGAGAACATCACCGCCGCGCGGGCCGTGGAGGCAGTCCTCTCCGTGATGCCCCTCGACAGTTTCGTGGAGCATCCCGCCGAGCGCATGGAGGTGGTGGGCAAGCCCGACGAGATCCCGCCTATCCAGCAGGAGGTGCAGGCCGCCGTGGACGCGGCCGCGCGGCGCGATGCGGGCCGAGACGGCTGGCCCATGGGCTCCATCGAGCGCTTCGCCTTCTACGAGCGCGCCAAGGAAGCCTATGCCGTGATCGTCACCGGCGAGCGGCGCTTCTACGGCTGCTTCATCCTCAAGAAGGGCGTGATCCCGCCGGAGTAGCGGGGCTGGCCGTTCCCGAAGCCTGACTCCGGCCGCAGTGACGGGCGGTTTCGCTGTCCACCATGAGCCATCAGCATGATCGAGAACAAGCACGGGGTTGCCGCCGGTTCTGATCCAATGGTCAGGATATCGGCATGAGCGAGACCAAGCAGGGGGTTGCGATCCTGGGCATCTATGTGGCCGACCTCGCCTTTCGGGCGAGCCGGCTGCCTAAGATGGGCGAAACGATCCTGGGGCCGAGCTTCGCGATGGGGCCCGGGGGCAAGGGCTCGAACCAGGCCGTGGCGGCCGCCCGCGCCGGGCGCGGGATGCCGGTGAGCTTCATCACCAAGCTCGGGCGGGACGCCTTCGCGGAGATCGGCCTCACGATCTGGAAGGCGGACGGGATCCGCACCGATTACGTGGCGCAGACGGAGGCCGAGGCCACGGGCGCGGCGTTCATCTTCGTCTCGACGGAGACGGGGGACAACGCCATCATCGTGAGCAGCGGGGCCGCGGGCACGATCTCGGTCGCGGATGTGGAGGCCGCGGCACCGGCGATCGAACGCGCAGCGGTGTTCGTGACGCAGTTCGAGCAGCCGATCCCGGCCGCGCAACGGGGGCTCGAGATCGCGCGGCGTGCGGGCGTCGCCACGATCCTCAACCCGGCCCCTGCCGCCGAGGTCGACGGCGCCATCTATGCGCTCTGCGACTACGTCACGCCGAACGAATCCGAAGCCGCGAGCATCACGGGGCTTCCGGTCGAGAGCATCGACGAGGCTCGCGCAGCCGGGGATGCCCTGCTGCGGCGCGGCGCGGGCGTGGCGCTGATCACGCTCGGCGAGCGCGGTGCGCTCTACCACGCAGCCGATCAATCGCTGCACGTGCCGGCCTTCCGGATCGAGAAGGTGGTGGACACCACCGGAGCGGGCGACGCCTTCAACGGCGGGTTCGCGGTGGCTCTCGCCGAGGGTCAGAAACCTCTCGACGCCGTGCGTTTCGCAAGCGCGACCGCGGCTCTGTCCGTCACCCGGCCCGGCACCGCGCCCGCGATGCCGACGCGCGACGAGATCGAGGCCTTCATGCGGAGCGCCGCAACGGTTTAGAGCGTTGATCTGAGTGAGGTGGCTCCGGCTCACGTCAAGAAAACGCGTTAAAGCGAAGACGAGAGCTGATTCCACCTGAGTGGAAACAGCTCTCGTGGCCCTCTGCCAGACGAGGAGCTGCAATGGCTCGCGTGATCCCGTCAGCCGATGGGCCGCCATGCCGGAGCCGAGGGCAAAGCCGCGCTAACGGCACCCTCGCTCAGCGTTCCGCGCTCCGCTTCAGGCAGCGACACGAGAAGGGCTGCGGCCGTGGCCGCGAAGCGGCAGGCGTCGAGCCTATTCTCCCCGTGTGCGAGGCGCGCCGCCAGGGCGCCGCAGAAACAGTCGCCAGCGCCGTGCGTGGACACGACCGCGACCGGCAGGGCCGGGAGGTGCTGCATCACCCCGTCCATCGGGGCCACGATCAGCCCCCCGGCGCCGAGCGTCACGATGAGATCCTGGCCCGCGCGCCGGAGCGCCTTCGCGGCCTCGATCGCCTCGCCAACCGACGAGACGGCGCGCCCCGCCAGCGCACCGGCTTCGACACGGTTGACGACGAGAACATCAACGAGATCCGCGAGTTCGACCGCGAGCGGGCGCGCGGGTGCCGCGTTAAGGACGATGCGTGCGCCGCACGCTCTCGCGGCCCGTGCCGCGGCGAGGTTCACGGGTTCCGGGACCTCGTTTTGGAGGAGAACCACCGGCGCCATCCAGAGATCCGCCCAACCCCCGGCGATGCGCTCGGGGTCGATGCGCAGATTCGCGCCCGAGACGATGACGGCGCCGTAATCGCCGCCCTCTTCGAGAATTGCGACGCTCATGCCGCTTCCCGCTTGCGAATCGACCTCCACCCATCGCTCGTCGACGCCGGCCTCCTGGAGACTGGCCCGGAGCCGCCCGCCGAAATCGTCCGCCCCGATTCGCCCGCCCATGCCGGTGCGCGCGCCGAGCCGTGCGGCTGCGACCGCCTGGTTCCCGCCCTTCCCCCCGCATTTGAAGCCCCAGGCCCGGCCGACCACGGTTTCGTCGCTCTGCGGCAAACGCGGCGCCTCGATCATGATGTCGAGATGCAGGCTCCCGACGACCACGACGTCCAGCACGGGGCTCCGGACCGAGCCGATTTCGGTTCGGGGCGCCATCAGGGCGCCCCGAAAAGCACCGCCTGAAGGATGCGCTGGCTTGCCACCGCATCCTGCCGGGCGATGGCCTCCTGGAGGTCCGCGCGGTTCCGCAGCCGGTCGAGCACCCGGCACAATCCCTCCACGGCCGCGATGTTCGCGGCGCATTCCTGCACGGGGTCGAGGCCGACCGCATCCGGGAAGGTGTCGAAATAGATCGCCTTGTCGTAGCCGAGCCCGTCGAGCGCGTAGAGGAGTTCCAGGGTCTGGGCGAGATGCACGCTGCCGGCGATGAGTCCGTCGTCGCGCTTCGCGTAACCGTCGTTGAGATGAACGCCGAGAAGCCGGCTCTTGCGATGCGCCAGGGTGGCGGCATAGGCCGGCATTTCGTCGGCATAGAGCACATGGGCGAAATCGACGGTGACGCCGAGATTGGCGGCTCCCACCTCCCCGATCATGAGAAGCGTGGTGCCCATGTCGGGCAGGAGGCTGAACGAGCGCGGTTCGTTGGGCTTGTATTCGAGGCTGATGTCGACACCCGGGCTGTGCGCGGCAATCTCGGCGAGACCTTCGACGGTGTGATCCCAGAGTGCGCCGTAATCGGCCTGGAAGGGGTAATCGAAGCCGTCCTGCCCGAGCCAGAGCGTCATGAGATCGCCGCCCGCTTCGGCGAGCGCATCGATGCCGTGCTTCGTGAGATCGATCGCCTTGCGGCGCAGCGCCGGGTCGGGATGGGTGAGCGCGCCGAGCTTGAAACCGGGATCGGAATAGTAGCGCATGGCGAAGCCGTTGAGGGCGAGGCCCAGCCCGTCCATGCGGGTCCGCACCTCCTTCGGATCCGTGCCCTCCAGGTGATCGGGAAAGTTGAGATCGACGGCGCTCAGGCCCGGCACCGTGGCGGCACGATCGAGGAGGTCGATGGCGGTCAGCCGGTTGCGACCGGGCCAGAAGGCCTCGGGATTGGCCTTGAACCCGTTGAGTCGGGTCGCATAGGGAAAGCGCGTCTCAGCGGTCACCGGGATGTCCTCCGGGCGTGTGATCATCGAGGTGTAGAGCGATTTCTCTCCGGGTGAAATCGGCTCCCGCCTGCGGGCGACCTGTTTTGCCGCATCCGCCCCGTCATTCCGGTTGCCGCGCCACCCGCCGGCTGGGACCCAAGGTGCTTTAGGATGTGCTCGCCCCGCAACGACAGCGGGAGGGGGACGCACCCCGGGGCATGTGCAAGCACACCATCATCCCCTCTCCCCGCAAGCGGGGAGAGGGAGGAAACAACCAGCGTCTCACCCGCGCGGCGCCTCGACTTGAACCGCGAAGCCGCTATCGTGCGAGGCCCGATGGCGAAGCGGGTGGAGGGGGCATGACGGCCAATTTCCGGCGGGTGTTCGGCGACGTGAAACCCGTGATCGCCATGGTGCATCTCGGCGCCCTGCCGGGCGCGCCGCTCTACGACGCCGACGGCGGCCTCGATGCCCTCGTCGATGGCGCCCTGAAGGATCTCCGCGCCCTGCAGGCCGCAGGCTTCGACGCGGTGATGTTCGGCAACGAGAACGACCGGCCCTACGAGTTCCAGGTCGATCCGGCCTCCACGGCCACCATGGCCTATGTGATCGGGCGCCTGCGCCCGGAGATCGCCGTACCCTTCGGGGTCAACGTGCTCTGGGATGCGCGCAGCACCATGGCGCTCGCCGCCGCGACCGGGGCGGCCTTCGTGCGCGAGATCATGACGGGCACCTACGCCTCCGACATGGGTCCCTGGACGCCCGATGCGGGTGCCGCCATGCGCTACCGCGACCGGCTGGGGCGGCGCGACCTTGCGATGCTCTACAACATCTCGGCTGAGTTCGCCTGGTCGCTCGATCAGCGCTCCCTTCCCGACCGCGCCCGCAGCGCCGTGTTCTCCTCGATTCCCGATGCGGTGCTGGTGTCCGGCGCGATCACGGGCGAGGCCGCGGCGCTGTCGGATCTCGAAGCCGTCAAGCGCGTCCTGCCCGATACCCCCGTGCTCGCCAATACCGGCGTGAAGCACGCCACCGTCGCGGATGTCCTCGGCATCGCGGACGGCTGCATCGTGGGCTCGTCCCTCAAGGTCGACGGCCACACCTGGAACGCCGTCGATCCCGCCCGCGCCGCGGAATTCATGCGCGTCGTGCGCGAGGCTCGAGGGGCATGAGCGGCGCTGCCGATTCGAGCCCCCGGGAGCGGCTGCGCAGGCTCCTCACTGAGCTCATGCTGATCCCCGGATTGAGCGGCCACGAGGGGCGCGTGCGCCGCCGCCTCAAGGCGGAGCTCGATGCGCTCGGCATCGCCTCCCGCTCCGACCGGCTCGGCAACCTCATCGCGACGCTCGATGGCGAGGCGGGAGCGCCGAGCGTGATGCTCTTCGCCCATATGGATCAGCTCGGGCTCGTCGTGCGCAAGATCGAGCGGGACGGCCTCGTGCGGGTCGAGCGGCTCGGCGGCGTGCCGGAGAAGGCGCTGCCGGCACAGAGCGTCGTCTTCTGCGCCGCCGACCGCGACCTGCCGGGAATCATCGCCAACAAGAGCCACCACGCGACCTCGCCGGAGGACAAATATCGGGTGGTGCCCTATGCGGAGCTCGTCGTCGATGGCGGCTTCCGGAGCGCCGAGGAGGTGGTGGCTGCCGGCATCGATATCGGCACGCCCGTGGTCTACGCCCCGAATGTCGTAGAGCTTGCAGGCGGACGCATTGCCGGCACCTCCGTGGACGACCGCGCGGGCTGCGCTGTGGTCGTCGAGGTCGCGCGCGCGCTCCTCGCCCTTCCACGCCGCGCGACCGTTCACCTCGTCTTCTCGGTGCTCGAGGAGTTCAACCTTCGCGGCGCGCTCACGGCTGCGCAAGCGCTCGAACCCGACATCGCGATCCAGCTCGACCTGATGCTCGCGACCGACACCCCCGACATGGCAGCCCGAGGCGATATCCGTCTCGGGGCTGGCCCCGGCATGAGCCTCTACAGCTTTCACGGCCGCGGAACGCTCAACGGCACCATCCCGCATCCATCGCTCGTGGCGCTCTTCACGCGCACCGCCGCCCGCGAAGGGCTCCATCTTCAACGCAGCGCACAGGTCGGCGTGCTGACGGATTCCTCGTACGTGCAGCTCGTCGGCGAGGGGGTCGCCGTCATCGATCTCGGCTTTCCCGTGCGTTACACCCATTCGGCCCTCGAGATGTGCGACCTCGCCGATCTCGAAGGTCTGACGCGGCTTCTCGTGGCCGGCATCGGCGCCATCGATCCCGCCTTCAGCCTCGACCGGGACGACCACGCATGAAACCCGAACCCGGTCTCGATATCGGGCCCTCTCGGTTGGCGCTCGACCGCAGCAGAGATCATCGTCGATGAAACATTATCTCGGCATCGATATCGGAACGTCCTGGTCCGCTCTCCGTCGCAGCAGTCGTCGATGCACATGAAGCACTATCTCGGCATCGATATTGGGACCTTCGAGGCCAAAGGCGTGCTGGTCGACGCTCATGGCGAGATCGTCGCTTCCGCGGCGCGGCCCCACAAGATGATCGTGCCCCAGCCCGGCTGGGCCGAGCACCGTGCGCGGGAGGATTGGTGGGACGGGTTCACCTTTCTCACCCGAAGTCTTCTCGCGCAGAGCCGCGTTGCGCCGCAATCCATCGCGGCTTTGGGCGCGAGCGCCATCGGGCCCTGCATGCTCCCCGTCGATGCCGAAGGCGAGCCGCTCATGAACGGCGTGCTCTACGGGGTCGATACCCGAGCGGCGCGGGAGATCCAGGATCTCACCGACCGCATCGGCGAGGACACGCTCCTGGAGCGCTGCGGCAACGCGCTGACCTCGCAGTCGGTCGGGCCGAAGATCCTGTGGCTGAAGCGCAACCGGCCGGATCTCTTTGGCCGCACGCATAAGATCCTCACCTCCACGTCCTACCTCGTGCACCGGCTCACGGGCCGCTACGTGATCGACCATTACTCGGCGGCGAATTCGAGCCCGCTCTACCGGGTCGACCGGCTCGAATGGAGCGACGAGCTCGCGGACGACATCGTCGATCTCGACCGCATGCCGGATCTCGCCTGGACCACGGATGTGGTTGGCGGCGTCACGCCCCGTGCGGCCGAGGAAACCGGCCTCCATCCCGGAACCCCGGTGATCGCCGGCACCATCGATGCCGCGGCCGAGGCCCTGAGCGTCGGCGTGCTCGATTCAGGGGAAATGATGCTGATGTACGGCTCCACCGTCTTCATCATCCTGATCACCGACGAGCGGGTGCGCGATCCCCGCCTCTGGTATGCGCCCTGGCTCTTCCCGGGCCAGCACGCCGCCATGGCGGGGCTTGCGACGAGCGGCACCCTCACGCACTGGTTCCGCGATGCCTTCGCCCGCGATCTCGATCCCACGACAGCCTTCGCGACCCTCGCGGCGGAAGCCCAAGCTTCACCGTCCGGCGCACGGGGGCTCGTGGTTCTGCCGTATTGGTCCGGCGAGCGCACGCCGATCCACGACCCCGCCGCGCGCGGCGTCATCTTCGGCCTCGATCTCACCCACACCCGGGGCGATCTCTACCGGGCGGTGCTGGAGGGCATCGCCTACGGGACCCGCCACGTGATCGACACCTATGCGGAGGCAGGCCAGGACCCGCGTGCGATCCTGGCGGTCGGCGGCGGGACGAAGAACCGCGTCTGGGCGCAGGCGACGTCCGACGTGTCGGGCCGGACGCAGATCGTGCGCGCGAAAACGTCGGGTGCCTCCTACGGCGACGCCTTCCTGGCGGCGCTCGCCGTTGGCGACGTGCAGCGTGAGACCATTAGGGACTGGAACCCGACGGCTTCCGAGTTCCGCGCCGATCCCGGCACCCGGCCGGTCTACGAACGGCAATACGGGGTCTTCCGGGATCTTTACCCGCAGACGCGCGCGCTCATGCGGCAGGTCGGGGGCTGAGGCGGCAGGGCAGCGGGCGGTCGCGCGAGAATCCCTCAAGCTCAGGCTGTCGGCTCCCTGGCCTCTCCGCGTGAAGGGATCAGTCCCCTACGCGGCAAGCCGGCCCATGGCTTCGTTGAGGCATTCGACCCCGACCGGGCCGCCGGCGCGGGCGACAAGGGTGCAGCCTTTCGGGATTTCGCGCCAGCCCTGCGCGCGGTCGTCGATGGGCTCGGAGACCACGAGGAGATTGCCCTCGCTTTCCCGGAAATACAGCGTCGGCGGGCGGCTGTCGCAGGCCCAGCGGAAAGCGTGGAAATTCTCGCCGTCCGTGTAGGCCGCTGTGAACCGCAAGGCTTCCGCGATGCCGGCCTCGCTCATGAGGGCGCGTACGAGCTTCAGGGTTTGCGCCATCGCGGCGACGGGGCGTTCCGCCAGGCCATTGGCGAGGGCGAGCAGGAAGATCGCCTCCGAATCCGTCGTGCCCTGTCGCGCGTCGTAGAGCGCGTCCGGGATCAAGGCCTCGATCCGGCGCTTGATCCGGTGGTAGCCGCCCACCTGCCCGTTATGCATGAAAAGGTGCCGGCCATGGGCGAAGGGATGGCAGTTCGCCCGGGTACTCGCGGTGCCGGTCGAGGCCCTGACATGGGCGAAGAAGAGACGCGAACGCACCTGGGCGCAGAGCGATTTCAGGTTCTCGTCCGACCAGGCCGGCCGAATCTCGCGGTAGAGCCCGGGTTCCGGCCGCTCGCCGTACCAGCCGATCCCGAACCCGTCCCCGTTAGTCTCGGTCTTGGCTTCCGTCGCATGGAGCGACTGGTGGACCAGAGAATGCGTAGGCGCGCAGACGTAATCGGCGAGAAAGGCGGGTTCGCCCCGATAGGCGAGGAAGCGGCACATGAGCGGGCGGCCTTGCTGGGGAGCCTGAGCACAGCTTTACCATTCAGCCGTGAGGGTGAACAGTCGGTTAACGAGACGGCTCACGGTTGCAGCCTCACGCCCGAGCCGAAGCCCGACCCTGCCGGGACCCCCGAGGGCGGTGCAGGCCCCGACCCGCCTCGGTTCGAGAGCCCCGGCCCGGTGCCGGCGAAACCGGCTGCCGGGCGCGTTGCGGGCGGGTGCCCTTTCGCTTAAAGCGCAGGGCTCAAGGCCATAACGCCGGCGTCCGACCGGCGGCCCTAGAGCCGGTGGGAGGATCGTGCCGTGACGTTTCGCGCGCTTCGTCTGGCTGCTTTCGCGCCCGTGCTGGCGCTTCCCCTGATACTCCTGCCCGAAGCCGCCGCGGCCGCCACCTTCGAGGGGGGCTCCTTGAGCCTCCTCTGGGCCCTGCCCTTTGCCGGCATCCTGCTCTCGATCGCCCTCTTCCCCCTGCTGGCCCCCCACGCCTGGGAGCACCATCAGGGCAAGATCGCGGCCGGGTGGGCGCTTCTCGTCCTCTTGCCGATGGCGCTTGCCTTCGGGGCCGGCACGGCTCTCTCGGCCCTCGTCCACACCGCGCTTCTCGAATACATCCCCTTCATCCTGCTGCTGCTCGCCCTTTTCACGGTGGCGGGCGGCATCGTGATCCGGGGCAACATTCACGGCGCGCCGGTCGCCAATACGATGCTCCTGCTCATCGGCATGGTGCTCGCAAGCTTCATCGGCACCACGGGTGCCTCGATGGTGATGATCCGCCCCGTCATGCGCGCCAACGACGACCGACGCCACAACGTCCATGTGGTGGTGTTCTTCATCTTCCTCGTGTCGAATATCGGGGGCTCGCTCACGCCGCTCGGCGATCCGCCACTGTTCCTCGGATTCCTGCGCGGGGTCGATTTTTTCTGGACCACCACGCATCTTGTCGGCGAGACGCTGCTGGCGAGCGCTATCGTGCTCGCCGTGTTCTTCGCGATCGACGCTTCCGTCTACCGCAAGGAAGGTCGCGTCCGCCCCGACCCGACGCCGGACAATCCCGTGCGCGTGAGGGGAGGCATCAATTTCGCCCTCATCCTCGTGATCATCGCCGCGATCCTCATGAGTGCGACCCTCGATCTCGGCCGTGTGACCGTTCTCGGCACCGAGGTCGAACTCGCCAATGCGCTCCGCGACGTCATCATGGTGGCCGTGACCTTCGCGTCGCTGACGCTGACGCCGCGCGCCGACCGGGCCGAAAACGGCTTCTCCTGGGGGCCGATCCAGGAGGTCGCGAAGCTCTTCGCCGGGATTTTCGTGACCATCATCCCGGTGCTCGCGATGCTGAAAGCCGGCGCGGGCGGACCTTTCGCCGGCCTCGTGGCCCTCGTGACGAACCCGGACGGGAGCGCCAACAACGACGCCTATTTCTGGCTCACCGGCGGGCTCTCCTCCTTCCTCGACAATGCGCCGACCTACCTCGTCTTCTTCGAGTTGGCGGGCGGCGATCCGGGCCGCCTGATGACGGAGGGGGCGCCGACGCTCGCCGCGATTTCGGCCGGCGCGGTGTTCATGGGCGCCAATACCTATATCGGCAATGCCCCCAACTTCATGGTCTACGCCATCGCCCGCGAGGGTGGCGTGAAGATGCCGAGCTTCTTCGGCTACATGCTGTGGTCGGGCGCCGTGCTGATCCCGACCTTTCTCGTCGTCACGCTGGTGTTCTTCCGGTAGCGGCAAACGCCCGGCAGCAACGCCGCACACCTGCAGCCGCTCCGATCATCACGGTGGTATTCGTCCGGTAGCGGCAAACGCCTGCAAGCAACGCCTCACACCTGCAGCCGCTCGGCTACATCCTCCGCGAGGGAGAGCGCGGCGGTGAGCCCCGGGCTTTCGATGCCGAAGAGATGGACGAGCCCAGGAAGTCCGTGTTCCGCGGGGCCGTCGATCAGGAAATCGGCGGCCTTCTCGCCAGGCCCCGAGAGCTTCGGGCGAATGCCCGCGTAATCCGGTACCAGGGCGCCGTCCGGCAGACCGGGCCAGTAGCGGCGGATCGAGGCGTAGAAACTCTCCGCGCGGCGCGGGTTGACGGCATAATCCTCGGTCTCGATCCACTCCACGTCGGGCCCGAAGCGCATGCGGCCGGCAAGATCGAGCGTCACATGGGTACCGAGCCCGCCGTCCACGGGGGCGGGGTAGATCAGGCGCGAGAAGGCCGGTTTCGCGGTGCAGCCGAAATAGTTGCCCTTGGCGAGAACGAGGGGCGGCACGCGCTCCGCCGGGTAGCCCTCGGTTGCCCGGGCGAGCGCCTGCGCGTCGAGCGAGGCCGCGTTCACGACGGCGTCCATGGCGAGCCGCATGGGTTCAGCCCCGCCGACCTCCGCCTCCCAGGTCGTCCCGCTCCGCCGGATGGCCGTCACGGGCGCGCGGAAGGCGATCACGCCGCCAGCGTCTTCGAGATCGCCCTGAAGCGCCAGCATGAGGGCGTGGCTGTCGACGATGCCGGTCTCGAGCGAGAGCAAAGCCGCCGTGCAGGCGAGCTCGGGTTCGAGTGCCCGCGCTTGCGCGCCGGAGAGGAGCCTCAGGCCCTCGACGCCGTTCGTGACGCCCTGCTCGTGGATGCCCTCGACCTTCGCCTCCTCGAGGGCGTTCGTGGCGACGATGAGCTTGCCGCATTTCCTGTGCGGCACCCCGTGGCTCTCGCAGAAGGCGTAGAGCATGTGCCGTCCCGCGATGCAGTGACGGGCGCGCAAGGATCCGGCGGGATAGTACATGCCCGCATGGATCACTTCGGAATTGCGCGAGGACACGCCAGAGCCGATCGCATCCGCGCGCTCGGCGAGGACGACCTCGTGGCCCCGCAGCGCCAGGGCGCGGGCGGCGGCAAGACCGACAACGCCGGCACCGATCACAAGAACTTGCATCACCCGTGCCTCAACGCGAAACGGCGGCCCGCGGGCCGCCGTCTACGATGGCTTTAGGCCGAAGAGGTTGCGCCACATCCGTACCCCGGCGCGAGCGAGCTCTGCCGAATGCCGGATCAGGCCGCGATCGACATCTGCGGCGCGGCGGCGCGCACGTCGGCGTCCACGTAGGGCTCGAACTGCTTGAAATTCTGCTCGAACATGCCGACGACCCGCTTCGCGGTTTCGGCGAAAGTCGCCTTATCCTGCCAGGTCTTCACGGGGTACAGGATGTGGGGCTCGACGCCGGGCACCGAGGTCGGCACCGCGAAGCCGAAATAGGGGTCGCGGCGGAAATCGGCGCGGTTGAGGGAACCGTCGAGAGCCGCGGAGAGCAGGCGCCGGGTCACGCGGATCGGCATGCGCCGCCCCGTGCCGTAGCCGCCGCCGGTCCAGCCCGTATTGACGAGCCAGCAATCCACCGAGTGCTTCGCGATGAGGTCCCGCAACAGGTTGCCGTAGACGGAGGGATGCTGCGGCAGGAAGGGCGAGGCGAAGCAGGTCGAGAACTCGGGCTCGACGCCCACAAGGCCTTTCTCAGTGCCGGCCACCTTCGCGGTGTAACCGGAGAGGAAGTGGTACATGGCCTCCGCCGGGGTGAGCTTGGCGATCGGCGGCATCACCCCGAAGGCGTCGGCGGTGAGCATCACGATGTTCTTGGGCATGCCCGCGCGGCCCGTGGGGCTCGCATTGGGGATGAAATCGAGGGGATAGGCGCAGCGGGTGTTCTCGGTCTTGGACTCGTCGTCAAAATCGGGCACCCGGGTGAAGGGATCGACGACCACGTTCTCGAGCACCGTGCCGAAGCGCTCCGTGGTGGCAAAGATCTCGGGCTCGGCCTCGCGGGAGAGGCGGATCGTCTTGGCGTAGCAGCCGCCCTCGAAATTGAACACGCCGCCCGGGCCCCAGCCGTGCTCGTCGTCACCGATGAGCGTGCGGTTCGGATCGGCGGAGAGCGTCGTCTTGCCCGTGCCGGAGAGGCCGAAGAAGAGGGCGACATCTCCCCTCGGCCCCACATTGGCGGAGCAATGCATCGGCAGCACCTTCAATCCCGGCAGGATGAAGTTGAGGAACGTGAACACCGACTTCTTCATCTCGCCCGCATAGGACGTGCCGCCGATCAGCACGATGCGGCGCGTGAAGTCGCAGGCGATCACGGTTTCCGAACGGCAGCCGTGGCGCGCGGGATCGGCCTTGAAGGAGGGCAGATCCACCACCGTCATGTCGGGGATGTAGCTCGAGAGCTCGCTCGTCTCCGGCCGGATCAGGAGGTTGCGGATGAAGAGGGAGTGCCAGGCTAACTCGGTATAGATCCGGGCCTTGATGCGGTAGTTCGGGTCGGCGCCGCCATAGAGGTCCTGGGCGAAGAGCTCCCGGCCCTCGGCATGGGCCTGCATATCGGCCAAGAGGGCCTCGAACTGCTCCCGGTTGATATCCTTATTGTTGTCCCACCAGACCGTGGATTCGGTGGTGGCGTCCCGCACCACGAACTTGTCCTTCGGCGATCGGCCGGTATGGATCCCCGTATCGGCGAGAAGCGAACCCCCATGGACGATCTCGGCTTCGCGGCGGGCGATCGAATGCTCGTACAGGGCCGGGGCGCCGAGATTCCAGTAGACCCGTTTGAGATTGCGGAAGCCGAAGGTTTCGGCTCCGTGAGCGGCATTGAAGAGGCCGAGATTGTCCACGGTGGTGTCTCCTGTCGCCTCCTCATCCGGGGCTCCGGCAGCCTTGTCGGCCGGCGGCGGATGGATCAGCGGGGCTGCTGCCGATTTTCTATGCCCGGAGCGTTCCCGTCCAGGCCCGGGTTTCGTCGGGGAGCCGCGCCGCAGGGCCGCGGCGGGCTCGGGATATTCCGGGATGAAGAGGCGAAAGAAGCTTCGCCGTCAACACGTCGTCGAGAGGTAAGTTCCTCCGTCCCTCTGCCCCGGTTCGCAGGCTCGCGCCAGCGTTGCTGGATGCCGCGGCGCCGATCACCCCTCGTCGAGAGCCTGTGCCCTGTCGGCGAGATCCTTGAGAACGCCCCTCAGCTCCCCCGGGCTCCGGACCGGCTCGGAGAAGTCGATGCGGGCGGTGCGATCGCCGGCCAGGAGGTCGATGCCCTCCGGGTCGATGCCGCTCGCGCGCCAATCCGCTTCGGGCTCCCGGGCCAGCAGGGTCGCGTAAAGGCGGAGTGCCTCCCGATGATCGTCGTTCATGCGGTCGATCGCTCCCACCTCGGCTTCGAGGAGCGCACCGGCCTCGGCGGTGTCGGTCAGGAGCGCCGTCCCCTCAAGCGTCGCGGCCCGGGCGAAGCCGCCGTTGAGGTGGCCGCTCTCCGGCGTAAGCCGCCAGAACGAGAAATCCGCGAAATCCGCATAGAGCGTCGCCTTGGGGTGCCGGGCAAGGAACCGGGCCCGCACCCGGGGCTCGGCACTGCGCGCCGCGCGCCCGATCACGGTCAACCGTGGATGGGCGAGGGGATCGCCCTTGCCGCTCTCGGCGAGGAGCACCGAGGCGCGGGGGTCCGCTTCGAGGTTGAGCGTATGGCCGGAGAGGCGGGACAGGAGGAGGAGCGGCGATCCGTCCGCATCCGTCGCCACGGTCACGAGGGAGGCGAAGGGAAAGCCCGTCTCGCGGTCGAGGGTTGCGAGGGCCCCCGCCCGAATCGAGCGCAACAGACGCTTCGCCAGCCCGACGGCGTCGAAATCGGGCACGGGGCGTGCGGACTCGCTCAAGGTCCAACCCTCCCGGGCGGCCGCGACCGGGCCTGGGTCGGCATCCATCGTCCCCATCCAGCCCTCTCGGATGGGAAGAGCGGGAATTCGCCGAAACCCCACCGTCTGCGTCCAGCCCTCATCCTGCCAATCTCCTGGGGGTAGAACCCTTATAAGGCCGAGCTTTCAGGCCCGGTTCAGGGGCGGGGACTCGTAATCCCACTCGCAAGGGTCTAACTGTGTCACGCCCCTGCGGGAGGCTACCCGGTCTGGCCGCCCCTGTGGAGGGCTGTCGCGGAGATCCGGCCGATGGCCGTTTCGCCGAGGCGTCTGGCCTCACTTGTGTCGTGGCCGTGGCAATTTTGGGCACGAAACGGCGCCTTGCGCGTTGGCCCTTAAGGCAACGGTTCCTGTTGAGCTCACGCGGGGCCTCGAAAACCCCGCGCCAGTGTTAAGGAAATGAGATGCCGACGATTGCTCTCGTCGACGACGACCGCAACATCCTGACCTCCGTTTCGATCGCACTCGAGGCGGAGGGCTACCGGATCCAGACCTATACCGACGGAGCCTCGGCCCTCGACGGCCTCAAGCATGCCCCGCCGGACCTCGCCATCTTCGACATCAAGATGCCCCGCATGGACGGCATGGAGCTGCTCCGCCGCCTGCGGCAGAAATCCGATCTCCCGGTGATCTTTCTGACCTCCAAGGACGAGGAGATCGACGAGCTCTTCGGCCTCAAGATGGGCGCCGACGATTTCATCCGGAAGCCCTTCTCCCAGCGTCTCCTCGTCGAGCGCGTCAAGGCGGTGCTGCGGCGCTTCGCCCCGAAGGACGTCACGGCGGCCCCGCGCGAGGTGGATGCCAAGGCGCTCGAACGGGGTCAGCTCTTGATGGACCCGGAGCGCCATACCTGCACCTGGAAGGGCGAGCCCGTGACCTTGACGGTCACGGAATTCCTGATCCTCCAGGCTCTTGCCCAACGTCCGGGGGTGGTGAAGAGCCGCAACGCCCTGATGGATGCGGCCTACGACGATCAGGTTTATGTGGACGACCGGACGATCGACAGCCACATCAAGCGGTTGCGCAAGAAGTTCAAGGTGGTCGATACGAACTTCGACATGATCGAAACGCTCTACGGCGTCGGCTACCGCTTCAAGGAAGCCTAAGTGACCGAGATGCTCCAAGGCGTCGGCAACTGGTCAAGGAAGCCTGACGCGCCGGGTCGCGTCCCTTCTCGGGTGGCCTGAGGCGCGAGGACGCGTTCCTTTCGAGCTGGTCTGACGCGCAAAGGCGCGTCCCTTTCGAGGTGGAATGAAAGCCAACCCTACCACCGTGGCGGCCCCGCCCGACGATGCCATCGCGGACCGGCGCGCGCCGGATCCCCCGGACGTCTCGGGCGATCGCGAGTTCCCGGGCTCCGCCTTCGAGGACAGCCCCCCGGAGCGCGGCGTGCTGGCGCGCCTGCGCGCCCTCGGGCGAGGCTTGAGCCAGCGCGCCTCCTCAAGCCTCACGCGCCGGATCGTGGTTCTCAACCTCGCGGGGCTCGTGGCTCTGCTCGTCGGCTTCCTCTATCTCAACCAGTTCCGCGAGGGGTTGATCGAAGCCCGGGTCCAGAGCCTGTTCACCCAGGGTGAGATCATCGCGGGCGCCATCGCGGCCTCGGCGACCGTCGAGCCCGACACGATCACCATCGATCCGGACCGGCTGCTCCAGATGCAGCTCGGCGAGACCTCCGGGCTCGGCGACGAGGTCTCGCCCCTCGAATTCTCGATCAACCCCGAACGGGTCGCTCCGCTTCTGCGCCGGCTCGTGACGCCGACCCGAACCCGCGCCCGCATCTACGACCGGGAGGGATCGCTCGTCCTCGACTCCCGCTCGCTCATCTCCCGCGGCGACATCCTGCGCCTCGATCTGCCCCCCGCGGACCCCGACGACCAAAGCCTCGTGGAGCGGGCCTGGAACGGGATCAGGGACCTTTTCCGTCCGACGCGGCGTCCGGTGCTGGAGACGATCGGCCCGGCGAACGGGCGCGTGCTCCCCGAAGTCCAGCAGGCGCTCGGCGGCCAGCGGGCGAGCGAGGTGCGCGGCAACGACCAGGGCGAGACCATCGTGTCGGTCGCGGTGCCGGTGCAGCGCTTCCGGGCCGTCCGGGGCGTGCTGCTCCTCTCCACGCAGGGAGGGGATATCGACAGCATCATCGCCTCGGAGCGCTTCGCGCTGCTGCAGGTGTTCCTCGTCGCGGCGCTCGTGATGCTGATCCTCTCGATGCTGCTCGCGGGCGCCATCGCGGGCCCGGTCCGGCGCCTCGCGGAAGCGGCCGAGCGGGTTCGCTGGGGCACGAAATCGCGCCAGGAAATTCCGGATTTCACCTCCCGCTCCGACGAGATCGGCCACCTCTCCGGCGCTTTGAGGGACATGACCCAGGCGCTCTACAACCGCATCGACGCCATCGAGAGCTTCGCGGCGGATGTGGCCCACGAACTCAAGAATCCGCTGACCTCGCTCCGCAGCGCCGTCGAAACCCTGCCGCTCGCCCGCTCGGACGAGTCCCGGGGCCGGCTTCTCTCGATCATCCAGCACGACGTGCGCCGCCTCGATCGGCTCATCAGCGACATCTCGGACGCCTCCCGCCTCGATGCGGAACTCGCCCGCTCCGAGGCCGAGCCCGTCGATCTCGCCCGGCTCCTGGAAGCGGTGGCGGCGGTCGCGAACGAGCGCCGCCGTCCGGGCGACCCGCCGATTCGCCTGAACGTGGAGCGCCATGCTGCCGGGCGGGACGCCTATCTCGTGCTCGGCCACGACAGCCGGCTGGGTCAGGTGTTCAACAATCTCCTCGACAACGCCCGCTCCTTCTCGCCGCCGGGGGGAAGCGTGCGGGTAAACCTGCGCCGCCGGCAGGCGCGGGTGGAAGTGACTGTCGAGGATGACGGGCCGGGCATCCCGCCCCATGCCCTCGACCGGGTGTTCGAACGATTCTACACGGACCGGCCGGAGGAGCAGGGCTTCGGTCAGAATTCAGGCCTCGGGCTCTCGATCTCGCGCCAGATCGTCGAGGCTCACCGGGGTACGATCAAGGCCCAGAACCGGCTGGCGCCCGGCGGCGAAACCGGCGAGGACGGCGAGCCGCGCCGGCTTGGGGCCCGCTTCGTGGTGCGGCTGCCCGCCGCCGGAGCCTCCCATGCAGGTCCCTGAGCCGGAAACGCGCAGCGTGCCCTCAGGCAAGACCTCCGGGACGTTCATTCACGACACGGCGCATGCCGCCCCCACGTTCCCCGGGGAGACGCGCGAGGGAGCGATCGAAGAGACGGTCCATGCCTCCTGCGTGCTCATCGGCGAGGCCGGAATCTTGATCCAGGGCGCTTCCGGGGCCGGCAAATCCACCCTCGCCCGCGAGCTCGTCGCCGCCGCGCGTCAGAACGGGCTCTTCGCCCGCCTCGTGGCGGACGACCGGGTGCGGCTCACGGTCCGGCACGGGCGGCTTCTGGCCCACACCGTGGACGCCATTGCCGGCAAGATCGAAATGCGGGGCCTCGGCATCCTCGACACCGCGCACGAGCGCATGGCCGTTCTGCGGCTCGTCATTCGTCTTTCGTCGCATGGGCCGCCGCGGATGCCGGATGTATCCGACGAAACGATGACGCTCTGCGGCATTGTGCTTCCTCGGCTTTTGCTGCAATCGAGAGTAGCGTCCGCGCCTCTCGTTCTGGCTCGGCTCCAGCAACAGGTGAATGCGCTCGTGACACTGTGATGAACATTTCCGCGCAACACACTTGCACTCCGCTTCGCGGTGCACAAAATAGCGGCCTCGCTCACAGGAGCGGCCGGAACAGTAACGTTATGATTGGCATGGTGCTCGTTACCCACGGGCAGCTCGCGACGGAATTCAGAGCCGCGCTGGAGCATGTGGTGGGGCCGCAAGAGCAACTCGAGACGATTACGATCGGCCCCGAAGACGACATGGAGACCCGGCGCAAGGACATCATGGATGCCGTCTGCCGCGTCAACTCCGGCTCGGGCGTCGTCGTGCTCACCGACATGTTCGGAGGCACGCCGTCGAATCTTGCGCTTTCCTGCATGAACGGCGGCTCCGTCGAGGTCGTGGCCGGCATCAACCTGCCGATGCTCATCAAGCTCGCCAGCGTGCGCGATGAGGAGCCCCTGGGCGATGCGGTGATTCATGCCCAGGAGGCCGGCCGCAAATATATCAACGTGGCGTCCCGCGTTCTCTCGGGAAAGTAAGCGGCGGCGATGCAACTCACAGGCGATGATAGCAGCCCGCCCCTCCCGGCGGGTGCAATCGCCCGGACGTTGCCCATCATCAACCGCAAGGGCCTGCACGCCCGCGCATCGGCCAAATTCGTCCAGACCGTCGAGCGCTACGATTCCGAGGTGACGGTGACCCGGGCGGGCGAGACCGTGGGCGGCCGCTCCATCATGGGCCTCCTCACGCTCGGTGCCGCGCAGGGCACGACGATCCTGGTGACGGCGCAGGGCGGCGATGCGGCGGCCTGTCTCGACGGGATCGCTGCACTCCTCGCCAACCGTTTCGGCGAGGACGAGTAGTCCCCACCGGTCCCTTGAGCCTTGCCTTGGCGCAGGGCGGAACTACCTCCGTGGCGGTTCCCGAAGGAGGTTCGCATGCGGCCCGTGTCCCTGTGGCAGTTTCCGGTCTGGGCCATGCTGGCGCTCGGCCTCGTGCTCCTCCCCGCGCCCGCGCCGGCCATCGAGGAAGCAGACAGCGCCGCGATTCAGGGTCTCATCAAGCGCCAGATCGAAGCCTTCCGCAGCGACGACGCGGCGACCGCCTATGCGGCCGCAGCTCCCACGATCCAGCGCATGTTCCCCCTCGACCGGTTCATGGCCATGGTGCGAGAGGGCTACAAACCCGTCTACCGCCAGCGCAGCTATGATTTCGGCCAGCTTCGTGAAACAGCCGGCGGGTTTTTTCAGGCCGTGCGCATCCAGGACGAGGAGGGCATCGACTGGCTCGCAGTCTATGCTCTGGAGCGGCAGCCGGACGGCTCCTGGCGGATCGCGGGCTGCACGCTCCTCAAGCAGCCGGGCGATCCGGTCTGACCGGGGCCGGCGGACGAGCCCCTGCACCTCGCCGGATCAGCCGGGCGGCCCTTATCGCTGAGCGTCGAGCTGGAGCCACGCGACCGGGTCCGACATGCCATCGGGAGGTGGAGAACTGCACCCCGCCGAAGCGGCTCATCGAAATTGCCGAATTGTCATATAAAGACATCTTTATATCTTGATTGCCTAGCCCGCCGGGCGGTGCTATGAAGCGCGCACCGGGAGCCGGCCAAGCGGGCGCGGCTCCCATCCTTTGAGGCCGCGCTGCCTTTCCCGAAGGCTCAACAGCCCCGAGACCGCCGCCTCAACCGTTCGAGAGAAGGATCGATGACGCAAGCTGCCCTCAAAGTGGCGCCCCAGGGCGACTACCTCGTGAAGGATATCACCCTGGCCGATTGGGGCCGCAAGGAGATCTCCATCGCGGAGACGGAGATGCCCGGCCTCATGGCCGTGCGCGAGGAGTACGGCCCGAAGCAGCCCCTGAAAGGCGCGCGCATCGCCGGCTCGCTTCACATGACGATCCAGACCGCGGTGCTGATCGAGACCCTGAAAAGCCTCGGCGCCGACATCCGCTGGGTGTCCTGCAACATCTACTCCACCCAAGACCATGCCGCCGCGGCGATCGCGGCTGCCGGCATCCCGGTTTTCGCCTATAAGGGCGAGAGCCTGGCGGAGTACTGGGATTTCACCGCCCGCCTGTTCGACTGGCATGACGGCGGCGTGCCGAACATGATCCTGGACGACGGCGGCGACGCCACGATGCTGGTCCATCTGGGCCTGCGCGCCGAGCAGGGCGACACCGCTTTCCTCGACAAGCCGGGCTCCGAGGAAGAGGAGATCTTCTTCGCGCTCATCAAGCGGCTCCTCAAGGAGAAGCCGAAGGGTTGGTTCGCCACCATTGCGGGCGCCATCAAGGGCGTGTCGGAGGAGACCACCACCGGCGTCCACCGTCTCTACATCATGGAGAAGGAAGGCAAGCTCCTCTTCCCCGCGATCAACGTGAACGACTCTGTCACGAAGTCGAAGTTCGACAACCTCTATGGCTGCCGCGAATCGCTCGTCGACGGCATCCGCCGCGGCACCGACGTCATGATGGCCGGCAAGGTCGCGATGGTCGCAGGCTTCGGCGACGTCGGCAAAGGCTCGGCGGCTTCGCTCCGTCAGGCCGGCTGCCGCGTGCTCGTGTCCGAGGTCGATCCGATCTGCGCGCTTCAGGCCGCGATGGAGGGCTACGAGGTCACCACCATGGACGATGCCGCGCCCCGCGCCGACATCTTCGTGACCGCGACGGGCAACAAGGACGTCATCACCCTCGATCACATGCGTGCCATGAAGGACCGCGCGATCGTGTGCAACATCGGCCACTTCGACAACGAGATCCAGGTTGCCGGTCTCAAGAACATGAAGTGGCAGAACATCAAGCCGCAGGTCGACGAGATCGAGTTCCCCGACGGGCACCGCATCATCCTGCTCTCGGAGGGTCGTCTCGTGAACCTCGGCAATGCGATGGGCCACCCGTCTTTCGTGATGTCGGCCTCGTTCACGAACCAAACGCTGGCGCAGATCGAACTCTTCACCAATCAGGGCAAGTACGAGCGCAAGGTCTATACTCTGCCGAAGCACCTCGACGAGAAGGTCGCGATGCTCCACCTCGAGAAGATCGGCGTGAAGCTCACCAAGCTGCGCCCCGATCAGGCGGCTTACATTGGCGTCTCCGAGAAGGGGCCCTTCAAGCCCGATCACTACCGCTACTGAGGCGCCGAACCCTCCCTCTTGCCGACGAAGGTCCGCAGATTCGCGAGGGGGCTGGCGTTGCGCTGCCAACCCCTCTGGCGCTCCTCGGTGACAGGAGGGGTATCCTCTCCCGATCGAGGGAAGAGAGCCAACATCGAGCCCGGCCCTGCGCCGGGCTTTTTCGTATCCTGTTCGAGCGTGTGACGTTCCGCCATACCGGACGACTCTCCAGGCCATGGCTCTCCCGGCCGATGCGCGGCGTGGCACCCCGCAACGCGACCTCGCCCTGCGACCGCTCCCATGGCGAGATCACCCTGTGACGTTCCGAAACACGACCGCTGTCGTGAACGATTCGCCGCGTGACGTTCCACGAAGTGAAGATTCCTGATCGATTCGTCCTGTGACGTTCCGCAAAGTGACCGGTCCGCAACATCCTTCGACGTTCTATCCACACGTTCCCCAAACCGGCCTTAAGTGCGCCTTAACCCTCTTCCTGGTGGAGTCCGCCGCGGGCTAAGCTGGACGCGCACGATTCGAGTGCGCCCCGACGATGGCCGATGCGATCCAGGGCGCTTCCGTACAGTTCGAGGCGTTCGCGACCCGGGGGCTCCATGCGGAGCCCGCGGGATGGATTCTTGGCCCCTCGGGAGATGGGGTTCGCGCCGGAGGGAGCAAGCGGCATGCGGGGGCGTCGGGGAGGCAAGCGCGGAGGCCGCCGGGATGGGCGTACCTGCGCGCCGCTGTCTCTCGCGCTTCTGGCGGCCGCTCCGATGTTCGCGGGCTCTGCCGGTCTTGCCCTTTCCCATGCCCCGGATCCGGGTCTGCCGCGCCATTGCGCGCTCGCCTCCAGCCCCTCCCTCGCGGGAGTGAGCGGCTTTGCCATAAGAGGAGAGGAGCCTCGGGTGGGAGGCGGCAGCCGGATCGCCACCGCGACGACCATCGTTCCCGACGCCCCGCCCGTCTGCGCAGAACCGGCGTCCTCGTTCGGCGCAGGCCTGTTCGAATCCCTCCATCCGTTTGATCTGCACGGCGTCGCGAATTTCGCGCTGCTGCTCGGCCTCGTCGCGGTCTCGACCGCAACGGCGGCGCTCTACAGCCGCGAGCGGCGGCGGTCGCTGCGCCGCGAGCTTCGCCTCGTGACCGAATTGGAGCGCCTGCGGGGCGCGGAGGATCGCGTTGCGCTGCTGATGGGATCGGAGCGCCAGCTTCTCGTGATCTGGTCGGGTCGCGAGGGCGAGCCGCGCTTCGAGGGCGATCCTTCGATTGCGGGCGACGGCGCCACGGTGAAGCGCGTTCTCGCTTTCGGCTCCTGGCTGACGCCATCCGATGCGACGGCACTCGAGGGTGCTCTCGATCACCTCCGCGGGCGCGGTGAAGCCTTCCACCTTACCGCCCGCACGCTCGCCGGCGGGCATGTAGAGGCGGAAGGGCGTACCGCCGGCGGACGCGCGATCCTGCGCCTGCGCGACGTGAAGGGCGACCATGCGGAGCTGCTGCGCGCCCGCAATGAGCTTTCCGCAGCCCGCAACGATCTTCGCGCGATGACGGGGCTCCTCGATACGGTGCCCCATCCCATGTGGCTGCGCGATGGAAGCGACGCGCTCACCTGGGCGAATCAGGCCTATCTCAAGGCCGTGGAAGCCCGCAGCCTCGAGGATGCGCGCGCCCGCTCGCTCGAACTGCTCGACGGCCCCGCTCGCGCCGAAGCCCACCGCCATCGTCTCAGGGGCGAGCCCTACGATGCTCGTGTGGGAGCTGTCGTGGGCGGGGAGCGCCATCGTCTCGAAGTGGTCGAGCGTCCCACCGCCGCGGGCAGCGCCGGCATCGCCATCGACATCTCCGAACTCGAATCCATGCGCGCCGATCTCGAGCGGCAGATGCAGGCGCATGTTCGTACGCTCGACGAATTGCCGACCGCCGTTGCGATCTTCGACCGCGCGCAGCGTCTCCTGTTCCACAACGCAGCCTATCAGCGTCTCTGGGGGCTCGACGCCACGTTCCTCGCCGGGCATCCCACGGACAGCGAGGTGCTCGATCGCCTGCGCGCCTCCCGCAAGCTCCCCGAACAGGCGGATTTCCGCCAGTGGAAGACCGAGACCCTCGCGGCCTATCAGGCCGTGGAGCCGCTGGAAACCTGGTGGCATCTGCCGGACCGGCGCACGCTGCGCATCGTCATGAATCCCAATCCGCAGGGCGGCGTCACCTACCTCTTCGACGACGTGAGCGAGCGCTTCCAGCTCGAATCGCAGGTCAACGCGCTGACCCGCGTGCAAAGCGAGACGCTGAACACGCTGAAGGAAGGTGTCGCGGTGTTCGGCACCGACGGGCGCCTGAAGTTCTACAATCGCGCCTTCCTCGAGCTCTGGCGACTGCCCGTCGAGGTGGCCGACGCCACGCCGCATATCGACGCGATCATCCGCGTGTGCCGCCATCTCGCGCCGCAGGACGAGCCCTGGGTCGAGGTCCGCGGCGCCGTCGCGGGTCTGCCCGACACGCGCATGGGACTCAACACTCGCATGGAGCGGGTGGACGGAACGGCGCTCGACTGCATCGCGCAGCCCCTGCCGGATGGCGCCACGCTCCTGACCTTCATCGACGTGACGACGAGCGTCGACGTGGAGCGCGCATTGACGGAGCGCAACGACGCCCTGGAGCGCGCCTCGCGCCTGCGCGACGATTTCGTGCACCATGTCTCCTACGAATTGCGCTCGCCACTCACCAACGTGATCGGCTTCACGCAGCTTCTCGGCGACGAAGCCGTGGGCCCGCTCAATCCCCGCCAGCGCGAATACGCGGAGCACATCACGCGCTCGTCCACGGCGCTGCTCGCGATCCTCAACGACATCCTCGACCTTGCCTCCATCGACACCGGCTCCCTCGAACTCGTGCCCGAACGCGTCGATATCCGCGCCACCATCGAGGCCGCGAAGCGCGGCCTCGAGGATCGCCTCGCGGAATCCTCCCTGACCCTCGAGATCGACACGCCACCGGACATCGGCTCGTTCGTCGCCGACGGGAAACGCGTTCGGCAGATCCTGTTCAACCTCCTCTCCAATGCGGTCGGATTCTCCTCGCCGGGGCAGACCATCCGGGTCTCGGCCCGCAAGGCGAACGGGGAGGTGATCTTCGAGGTGCAGGACCAGGGTCGCGGCATGCCCCCGGAGGTGAAGGCGCGGGTGTTCGATCGCTTCGAGAGCCATACGATCGGCACGCGTCACAGGGGCGTCGGCCTCGGCCTCTCCATCGTGCGCTCCTTCGTGGAATTGCACGGGGGTCGGATCGACCTCGTCTCGGCGCCGGGCGCCGGCACCACGGTGACCTGCGTGTTCCCCGCCGACGGCGCGCCCGTCCGGCTTGCCGCGGAGTAGACGATGCGAACGGCCCGTGGCTCTCTTTCAGTTGACAGCGCGTGAGGGCGGTGGTGCTTGCGATGATTGATGGACCGCCCCGGTTCGCGCCGCCGGGCGCGGCCTCCCTCCTGCTCAATGGCGCTAGAGGCTGATGGTGCTTGCGATGGCCGATGGATCGTCCCGGCTCGCGCCACCGAGCGCACGAGTCCCGTCCTCCTCCTGGCGCCTGCCGCTTGCTGATCTCGCGGCGACGGAGCGCCTTGCGTGGGCTCTGGCCGAGGAGTTGAAGCCCGGCGACCTCGTGACCTTGTCGGGAGGCCTGGGCGCCGGCAAGACGACGCTTGCGCGTGCGATGGTGCGGGCGCTCACGGGCGAGCCGGACCTCGAAGTGCCGAGCCCCACCTTCACCCTCATGCAGGTCTACGAGAGCCCCCGCGCACCCGTGGTGCATGCGGATTTCTACCGGCTCTCGGGAGCGGACGAGCTCTATGAACTCGGTTGGGACGAGACATCGGAAGCGGCCTTCGCCCTCGCGGAATGGCCCGAGCGCGCCGCAGCGGCGTTGAAACCGAGCCGCCTCGATATCGCCCTCGATCTGGCCATGCAGGTCGGCCCCGAAGCGCGGGTCGCGACGCTCACGGGCACCGGCGAGTTCGCCCCGCGTCTCGAACGCTTCCATGCATTGCACACGCTCCTCGAAGAGAGCGGCTGGGCCGATGCCAAGCGGGTGCCGATCTTCGGCGATGCGTCGGTGCGCGCCTATGAACGCCTCACGAAACCCGACGGCGAAACCGCGATCCTCATGATCTCGCCGCCGCGGATCATGGGTCCGCCGGTGCGGCGCGGAAAGCCCTACACGACCATCGCGAAGCTCGCGGAAACCGTGCACGCGTTCGTCGCCATGGACCGGGGCCTGCGCGCGCTCGGTCTCACGGCGCCGCGGATCTACGGCGAAGCCCTCGATGCCGGGCTGCTCCTGATCGAGGATCTCGGGAGCGAGGGCGTCGTCGACGAGAACGGTCCCATCCCGGAGCGTTACGGCGAGGCGACGCGGGCCCTCGTCAAGCTCCATGTCACGGAACTCCCGGCCGTGCTGCCCGTGACGGCCAACCGCGAGCACACCATTCCGGCCTTTGACATGGAGGCGCTGCTCATCGAGGCGGAACTCCTCCTCGACTGGTACATGCCGCACATCCTGCGCACCCATCCCTCGGGTTCGGCACGGGCCGAGTTCATCAATCTCTGGACCGAGACGCTCTCCGAAATCGTGCAGGCGCCCGCCACCTGGACCCTGCGCGACTACCATTCACCCAATCTGATCTGGCAGCCCGACCGGGACGGCCTGCGGCGGATCGGGCTCATCGACTTTCAGGATGCCGTTCTCGGCCATCCCGCCTACGACGTCGCCTCGCTCCTGCAGGATGCCCGCGTGAGCGTGCCGCCGGACTTGGAATTGCGGCTCATCGGCCTCTACGCCCGGGAGCGCCAGGCGGTGCAGCCCGGTTTCGACGTGGCGGCCTTCGCCCGCGCCTATGCGATCATGGGAGCGCAGCGCAACACCAAGATCCTCGGCATCTTCGCCCGCCTCGACAAGCGCGACGGAAAACCCGTCTATCTCAAGCACCTGCCGCGGGTGGAGGCCTATCTCGCTCGCAACCTCTCCCATCCTGCCCTCGAACGCCTGAAGGTCTGGTACGACGCCTACCTCCCGCGCCTGAACGCGGCGAACTGAGTGCGACCGAATGCGTGGCGTTCTGTCTCCCAACCGCGACCACGCTCTCCCGTGGGGCCGTGTCATGAGTGGCGTCCATTGCCCCACGACCACGCAGCCCCGATGAGTGGCGTCCGTCCCCATACCGCGATCGTGCTCTCGGCCGGTTTCGGGAAGCGCATGCGGCCGATCACGGCGACGACGCCAAAGCCCCTCGTCGAGGTTGGCGGTCGGGCGCTGCTCGATTACTGCCTCGACCGCATCGCCGATGCGGGCATCGCGCGTGCGATCGTGAACGTGCACTACCTGCCCGATCTCATCGAGGCCCATGTGGCGCGGCGCACCCGTCCCGAGATCCTGATCTCCGACGAGCGCACTGAGCTTCTCGAAACGGGTGGCGGCCTCAAGAAGGCGCTGCCGCTCATCGGCTCCGATCCCTTCGTGACCTTCAACTCCGACACCCTCTGGATCGAGGGGCCGCAGCCCAATCTCGGGCGCCTTCTCGACGCCTGGGATGCCGCGCGCATGGATGTCCTCATGCTCGTGGCCTCCACCGCGACGAGCATCGGCTACGAGGGCCGTGGCGACATGGTCATGGACCCGACGGGCCTCCTGCGCCGCCGCCGCGAGCACGAGATCACGCCCTTCGTCTATGCGGGGGTCGCGGTGGTGAAGCCGGAGCTTCTCGTCGATACGCCCGAGGGGCCGTTCTCCGCGAACCTCCTCTACGACCGCGCAATCAAGGCGGGACGCCTCTACGGCCTGCGCCTCGATGGGCAGTGGCTTCATGTCGGCACGCCTGAATCCGTCAGGGAGGCGGAAAGCTGCCTCGCGGAAAGCGTGCGGTAGGACGCCAGGATGCGCACGATCCCACCACGCGTGTTCTCGATTGCGCCCGGCACGCCCTTCCTGCCGACCTTGGTCGATGCGCTGGCCGGCGGCCGTCTGATCCTGGGCCTGGAGGGCTCCGAGGCGCTCGCGGATGCGATCCTCTATCTTCCCACCCGCCGCGCCGCGCGAGCGTTCACCGCGCTTCTCGCCGACCGGGCTGGCGGCCGGGCACAGCTCTTGCCGCGCATCGTGGCGCTGGGCGAGGCCGACGAGGCCATCATGGCAGGCGCCGAGGAGGGCGGCTTCGGCGACGCCATGAGCATGGCGCCGCCGATTCCGGCGCTGGAGCGCCGGCTCATCCTCACCCGCCTCGTGCAGCGCTGGTCCGCCCAAGTCGATCGGGACCTCCTGCGTTTCGGCCCCGGCATCCCGTTCATGGTGCCGGCCTCGCCCGCGGATGCCGTGAACCTCGCAGGAGACCTCGAAGCCCTCATGGATTCCTTCACCACGGAGGAGATCCCCTGGAAGGCGATCGAGCAGGCCGTGGAGGCGGATTACTCCGAGTATTTCCGCATCACCCTCGATTTCGTGCGCATCGCCGCCGAGAACTGGCCGAAGATCCTTCGTGAACGAGGCGCGAGCGATCCCGCCCGGCGGCGGGGCGCGATGATCGCCGCGGAAGCCCGGCGTCTCGACCGCGAACGGCCGGCGACCGCCATGATCGTGGCCGGCTCCACGGGCTCGATCCCGGCGACCGCATCCCTTCTTGCCGCCATCGCCCGACTCCCGAACGGCGCCGTGGTGCTGCCGGGCCTCGATATTGATCTCGACGAGGAGAGCTGGAGTCTCATCGGTCCGGCCTCGGGAGACGAGACCGATCCCTCGCACGGCCACCCGCAGGCGATCCTGCGCCGTCTCCTGGCCGAACATCTGCGCATCCCCCGCACCGAGGTCACGACGCTCGGAACCCCTTCCGGACCCGCGGCCGCCCGCACGCGCCTCCTCTCCGAGGCCCTGCGGCCCGCCGACAGCACGGAGCGCTGGGCGGATTTCGGTGCTGACGAACGCCTTGCGCTCGCGAGGCGCGGCACCGAGGGACTCAGCGTCATCGAGGCCATCGACGAGCGCGACGAAGCCCTCGCGGCCGCAATCGCCTTGCGCGAAACCCTGGAGACGCCGGGCCTCACGGCCGCCCTCGTGACCCCGGACCGGGCCCTCGCCACCCGGGTCGCCGCGGAGCTTGCCCGCTGGGGGATCCTGGTCGAGGACTCGGCCGGTACCCCCCTGAGCGATGCGCCCGCCGGCCGGCTCGCGCGACTCGCCGCCGAGGCCGCGGCCCTCGACTTCCATCCCACGCGGGTGCTCGCCCTCCTCGCCCATCCGGACCTGCGCCTCGGCTGGCCCCGCCCGGTGCTGGAGCGCGCCGCGATGGCCCTCGATATCGGGGTCCTTCGAGGCCCGGCGCCTGCGCCGGGTCTCTCGGGCCTGCGGGAATCGCTCGCGGCCAGGCGCAGGCTTCCCGACCCGCACGCCCCACGGCCCGTGAAACGCCTTACGGACGAGGATTGGGCGCTCGCAGCCTCCCTGCTCGACCGCCTCTCCGACGCCTTCGCGCCGCTGCTCCAGGCCGCCGCGGACGAGCCCCTCGATCTCGTCGCGCTGGCAAGCCACCACCGGACGGCCGTGGAGCGCCTGCGCGATCCCGGCGAGGATGAAGAAGCGATCGACCAAGACCCGTCCGTCGAGGCCCTCGATACGCTCTTCGACGATCTCGCGCTGTCCCAGGCCGGCGAGGTTGCGGGGCGCTTCCCCGACTACAAGGATTTCTTCGCGGCCCTCGCCCGAAGCCGGACCCTGCCGCCCGCGCACCGCCATTCCCACCGGAGGCTCAAGATCCTCGGCCTCCTTGAGGCGCGGCTCCTCGGGGTCGACCGGGTGGTGCTGGGCGGCCTCGACGAGGGTCTATGGCCGCCTCGCGCCGAAACCGATGCCTTTCTCAACCGTCCCATGCGGGCCCGCATCGGGCTCACCCCTCCGGAGCGGCGCATCGGCCAGACCGCGCACGATTTCGTGCAGGCGTTGGGCGTATGCGATGCGGTGATCACCCGGGCCTTGAAGCGGGACGGCTCCCCCATGGTGCCCTCCCGCTTTCTACAGCGCCTCAAGGCGCTGACCGGCGACGAGGTCTGGCGGGATGTAGTCGCCCGCGGCGCGCGCTTCCGGGCCTATGCGCGCCTTCTCGAAACGCCCGATCCCGTGCCCCCGCTGCCGCGTCCGGCGCCGAAGCCCGATGCGGCCCTCGTGCCGCGTTCCTTGAGCGTCACCGAGATCGAGACCCTCATCCGCGATCCTTACGTGATCTATGCCCGGCACGTGCTCGGCCTCGATCCGCTCGAACCCGTGGCGGGCGCCCCAAACGCGGCCTCCCGCGGCACCATCGTGCACGATCTCCTGGCCCGCTTCGTGGAGCGCTATCCTGCCGCGATGCCTGATCCCCAGGAGGCCCTTGCCTTTTTCCTCAAGGAGGGCGGCGAGGCCTTTGCGGAGATCGAGCGTCTGTCGCCGCGGCTCCATGCCGAATGGTGGCCGCGGTTCCAGGGCGTCGTCGATGCCTTCCTGGCCTGGGAGACCGGGCGGCGCGGTGGCCTGAAACAGATCCATGTGGAACGCTCCGGCCGTCTCGGCATGACCCTCGACGACGGCACCGCCTTTACGCTCCGCGCCCGCGCCGACCGCATCGAGATCGGCCGCGACGGGGCCGTGACGCTCCTCGACTTCAAGACCGGCCAACCCCCCACCGCGAAGACTGTCTATGCGGGCTTCTCGCCCCAGCTGACGCTGCAGGCCGCGATGCTGATGCGCGGCGCGTTCCGGGACGTCCCGAAAGCGGCCGACACGCCGGCCCTCGTCTACATCCATGTGTCCGGCGGACGGGAGCCCCTGAAGCCCACCGAGATCAAGCCGCCCCGGGGCGAGACGCGATCCGTGGACGATCTCGTCGTCGAGCATATGCGCCGCTTGAGCGGACTTCTCTCCCGCTATGCGAGCGGGGAAGCGGGCTTCGTCTCCCGGCCCTTCCCGCAATACGTCTCTTATGCCTCGGCTTACGACCACCTCGCCCGGGTGAGCGAATGGTCGAGCGCCGGGAATGACAGGCTGGAGGAGGGCGCGTGATCCACCGCAGCCTTCATCCTCGTGCGTCGACCGCCGGCTCGGGGAACCACGCATGATCCACGGCGATCTCCTGAGCCACATCGTCCATGAACAGCGTCGCGCGGCCGATCCCCGCGCCTCGGCCTGGGTGTCGGCCAATGCGGGCTCGGGCAAGACCAAGGTGCTTTCCGACCGGGTGCTGCGGCTGCTCCTCGCCGGCACGCCGCCGGGGAAGATCCTTTGCCTCACCTTCACGAAGGCCGCCGCCGCCAACATGGCGATCCGCGTGTTCGAGCGCCTCGGGCGCTGGGTCACCCTGGAGGAGGAGGCGCTCGTCGCCGAACTCGTGGCTCTCGAAGGCTGCCGGCCCGACCCCGATACCCTGCGCCTCGCCCGCCGCCTCTTCGCCCGAGCGGTCGAGACCCCGGGCGGGCTCAAGATCGATACCATCCACGCCTTCTGCGAGCGCATCCTCCACATGGTGCCTTTCGAGGCCAATGTGCCGGCGCGGTTCGCGGTCCTGGACGACACGAAATCCGCCGAACTCCTCGAGGCCGTGACCGGCCTCGTGCTCAACCGCGCGGTGCAGGATTCGGGCTGCCTCGGGCGGGCGCGGGAGATCGTGAGCGCACATGCGGCGGGCGAGGGCTTCGACACCCTCATCCGCCAGACCGTGCGCGAAGGCTGGCTCTTCGCCGAAGCGGACGGCCCCGCAAAGGCGCTGCGTCGCCTGCGCAAGCGCCTGCATGTGCCCGCCGACGTCACGCCCGACTCGGTCGTGCGGACGATGCTGGAAGAGGGAGTCCAACCTTCCGAATGGCCCACCATGGCCGACGCGCTGCAGACCAGCCCCGCCGTCACGGACCAGAAGCAGGCGGCCCTTCTGCGCGCAGCCTTTGCCGCTGTCGACGTTCGGGAGCGGCTCGCCCTCTATCGCGAGATCTTCTTCACCGGCCAGGGTGAGCCGCGGGCGTCGATCGTCACGAAGAAGATCGATGCTGCGCTCAAGGAGCGCCTGACCGAGGAGCAGGCCCGGCTTCTCGCCCTCGACGACACCCTGAAGGGCGCGCAGACCTTCGAGCGCACGGAGGCGCTCTTCACTCTTGCCGCGGAGATCCGCCGGGGACTCGACGCCGAGAAGGCTCGGCTCGGGGCGCTGGATTTCGACGACCTCATCGACAAGACCCTCGAACTTCTCTCCCGGGGCGAGGCCGCCTGGGTGCTCTACAAGCTCGATCGCGGCGTCGACCACATTCTCGTCGACGAGGCCCAGGACACGAATCCGGAGCAATGGGAGATCCTGCGCCATCTCGCGGAGGACTTCACCGCCGGGGCGGGCGCCGCGGGCGGCCGGACACGCACGATCTTCGCGGTCGGCGACCCCAAGCAATCGATCTACGGCTTCCAGGGCGCCGAGCCCCGTCGCTTCGAGGAGAGCCGCAAGCACTGGCGCGAGGCCGTCACCGCCGCGGACCTCCCCTTCGAGGACGTTCCGCTCATTGTATCGTTCCGCTCCGCGAAGGCCGTGCTCTCGGCGGTGGATGCCACCTTCGCGGTGCCGGACCATTACCGGGGCCTCTCCTTCGACGATACCGCGACCGGCACCGTGCACGAGACCGTTCGGGCTCAGGCCCTGGGCCTCGTGGAGCTCTGGCCCGTGGAGCGGCCGGCGGAGGCCGAGGAGCCCGATGCCTGGGTGCTCCCCGTCGACGCGCCGGAGCGCCAATCGCCTCCCGTGGTGCTGGCCAAGCGCATCGCGCGGGCCATCCGCACCTGGACCGAGACCGGCGACGAGTGGGGCCGACGCTGGCGCCCGGGAGATATTCTGATCCTCGCCAAGAAGCGCAGCATCGCCTTCTTCGCGGTGATCCGGGCCCTCAAGGACGCGGGCGTGCCCGTCGCCGGCGCCGACCGCCTCGACATCGGCGAGCATATCGCGGTGCAGGATCTGCTGGCCGCGGGCCGCGCGGCGCTCCTGCCCGAAGACGATCTCACCCTCGCCTCGGTGCTGAAAAGCCCCCTCGTCGGCCTCGCCGAAGCCGATCTCCTGGCCTTGGCGGCGGGCCGGGGCGAGGAATCCCTCGTCGCGGCGCTCCGCCGCCATGCCACCGCCGGCAACGGCGCCGCGCAAGCCGCTTGCGCGGCACTCGACGCCTGGCGGGCCCTTGCCCGGGCCCACGGCCCCTTCGGCTTCTACGCCACGCTGCTCGGCCCCTTGGGCGGCCGACGCCGGCTCGTGGCGCGGCTCGGGAGCGAGGCAGGTGATGCGATCGACGCCTTCTTGGGCGTCGCTCAAGGGGCGGAGCAGCCCGAAGCGCCCTCCCTGACCGCATTCCTGGCCCGCTTCGGCGCCGCCTCGCACGAGGTCAAGCGCGATCTCGACGCCACCGGCGACGAGGTCAGGGTGATGACCGTCCATGGTGCCAAGGGGCTGGAGGCGCCGGTCGTCATCCTCGTCGACGGCTGCCAGATCTTCGGGCCGGGCTCGCCGCTTCTGCCCGTGGTCACGGACCCCGCATCCCTCGAGATGATCCCTGTCTGGTCGCCGGGAAAAGCCTACGATTCGGCTCTCATGGCGGAGTCGCGGGAGCGCCACAAGGAACGCCAGCTCGAAGAGCACAACCGCCTCCTTTACGTGGCCATGACCCGGGCCAAGGACCGCCTCGTCATCGCCCCCTATATGACGAGTGCCAAGGAAACGCCGGTCCAGGCCTGGTGCGAGATGATCCGCCGGGGCCTCGTCCAGAAGGCGGGCGGCCTCGTGCGCCACACCGCGCCCTACGGCGAGATCGAGGTCTGGCGCGAGGGCGAGGCGGGGCCGATCAAGCTCGACCCGCCGACCGACCCCCTGCCGGCCCATGCAGCCCCGGCCTGGCTCCATAGGCCCGTGGAGCCCGAGCCGGAGCCCGTCCCGCCGATCCGTCCCTTCGGAGCGCTCGGTGCCGCCGACCGGATCCACCGCCCGGGCGACGGACCCTTCGTACGCGAGGCTCGCCTGACCGGCACCCTCGTTCATGCGCTCCTGGAACGGCTTCCCGGCCTACCCCTGGAACGGTGGGCAGCAACGGGCCGGGCGATCGTCGCGGCACGGGGCCCCCGTCTCGATGCCGCCCGGCAGGAAGGCATTATGCGCCAGGCGCTCGGCGTTCTCACCCATGAGGCGCTCTCCCCCCTGTTCGGACCGGTCTCCCGCGCCGAGGTGCCCCTCTCGGGCACGATCCGCACGCTCGCCGGCGAAACGCCCGTCTCGGGGCAGATGGACCGTCTCGCGGTTCTCGAGCGGGAGGTGCTGATCGCGGATTTCAAGACCACGTCCCGCGCTCCCGACCCGGAGGCTCCGGCGCCGGCAGCTTATGTCGGCCAGCTCGCCCTCTACCGGGCGCTCGTGGCCGAGATCTACCCGCGGCACCGGGTGCGCGCCTTCCTGATCTGGACGGCGGGCCCCGCGATCCGCGAACTCGCCGAGGAAGAGCTGAGCCAGGCGCTCGCCCTGATCCGGGCCGCGTAAGGCTGTTGCCTCGCTCATCTCCGGCTGGCCCGGGAGAATGGGAGGAGGCGAGCCGTGCTCCTGCCCTCGGCAAGGCCGCGCGACCGTCCGGTTGCCTTGATTCACACCCCCGGCGTTCCTACCTTGGCGGAACCCAGGGCGACTCCGCGGAGCCGCGTTTCAACGTTCAAAGGTGATGCATGGCCACCGTGAAGGTAACCGATCAGAGCTTCGAGCAGGACGTCCTCAAGGCCTCGACCCCCGTGGTCGTGGATTTCTGGGCCGAGTGGTGCGGCCCCTGCCGGATGATCGGCCCGGCTCTGGAGGAGATTTCGAATGAGATGCAGGGCAAGATCACGATCGCCAAGGTGAATGTGGACGAGAACCCCGGTATCGCCTCCCAGCTCGGCATCCGCTCGATCCCGACCCTGATGCTGTTCAAGGACGGCAAGCTCGCCGGCCAGAAGGTCGGCGCCGCCCCGAAGGGCGACCTGAGCCGCTGGATCCAGGGCGCGGTCTGACGCGGCCTGCACGGAACGGACGAGGGGCCTGCGGGCCCCTTTTTCGTGGGCGCTTGCCGGTTGGCGCTTGAGCCTATTGGGGCAGGGTTCCGTTTGCCTCCAGGACCGCCCCGGCGAGGTAGAGCGAGCCGCAGATCAGCACCCGGGGCGGGCGGTCCCAGACGTAGTCGTGGAGCGAGGTGAGTGCCGCCTCGACATTCGGGGCGGTCGTCGCCGTGAGGCCGACCCGGGAGGCAATGGCGGCGACCTCCTCGGCAGGGCGCGCGGCGACCTGACCCGGAATCGGCACCGCGATCACCTCGCGGGCGAGCCCCGCGAAGTTGCGGAAGAAGCCCTCCGAATCCTTCGTGCCGAGCATGCCGGCGATGAGAACGAGGGGCGCGTCGCCCCGTTCCTCCAGATCCGCCATAGCGGCGGCGAGCACGCGCCCGCCATCGAGGTTGTGGCCCCCGTCGAGCCAGAGATCCGAACCCTTGGGCGTGAGGGCGAGGAGGCGGCCGCGGGTGAGGCGCTGCAGGCGGCCGGGCCACTCGGCCCGGGTCATGCCGGCCTCGAAGGCCGCGGCCTCGAAGCCCTGGAATCCCGCCGCACGGAGGGCCGCGATGGCGGTGCCCGCATTGGTGAACTGGTGCCGCCCGGAGAGGCGCGGGCGCGGCAGATCGAGCAAGCCGTCCTCGTCCTCGTAGACGAGGCGCCCGCCCTCCTCGTGCACGGTAAAATCCTGTGCGCCCACGAGGATCGGCCGGGCGCCGGCGCGCGTGGCCGCGTCGCGCAGCACCCGGTCGGCCTCTTCGTAGTCCTGCGGCGCGATCACGGCGGGCGCGCCGCGCTTGAAGATGCCCGCCTTCTCGCCGGCGATCTGGGTCAGCGTGGTGCCGAGATATTCCGCGTGGTCGTAGCCGATGGAGGTCACGACGGCGGCGGCCGGCTCGTCGACCACGTTCGTGGCGTCGAAGCGGCCACCTAAGCCCACTTCGAGGAGCAGTACGTCGGCCGGCGTGTCGGCGAAGAGCAGGAGGGCGGCCGCCGTGGTGATCTCGAACACCGTGATGGGCTCGCCCGCATTCACGGCCTCGCAGCGCCGGAAGGCCTCGACGAGCCGTTCCTCGTCCACGAAGCGTCCGCCGCCCAGGCGGCCGATGCGGATACGCTCGTGGAAGCGCACGAGATGAGGCGAGGTGTAGACGTGGACCGCGAGCCCGGCGGCCTCCAATACGGCCCGCATGAAGGCGATCGTCGAGCCCTTGCCGTTCGTGCCGGCGACATGGATCACCGGCGGCAGCCGCCGCTCCGGATGGCCGAGCGCCGTGAGGAGCCGCTGGACCCGATCGAGGGAAAGGTCGATGACCTTCGGGTGCAGGGCGAGGAAGCGCGCGATGAGCGCGTCTGAGGAATCCATGGGCTGCCTAAAGCACAGCTGCGCTCAAGATAACAGGGCGGAGCCTTATCCTACCCCGAGGCCCCTAGAGACGCGTATGCCCATCGCGACCAGGCGCACGGCGCTTCCTGTCGGGCCCCAGCCATGCCTTACCAACAGGGCGGAGGTAGGGCGCTAACCCCCAGACCTGGCTGCGCATACCTCGGAGAGGGCGTCCGACCTCTACTCCGCCGCCTCGGGCAGAGGCGCGGCCGGGACGGGCGCCTTCATGAGGAGGCGCGAAAGGCGGGCGATGGTGGGCTTCACCTCGTGGCGGTGCACCACCATGTCGACCATGCCGTGATCCTTCAGGTACTCGGCGCGCTGAAAGCCGTCGGGCAGCTTCTCGCGGATGGTCTGCTCGATCACCCGCGGACCTGCAAAACCGATCAGCGCTCCAGGCTCGGCGACATGCACGTCGCCCAGCATCGCGTAAGAAGCGGTGACGCCGCCGGTGGTGGGATTCGTGAGCACCACGATATAGGGGAGCTTCGCGGCGCGCAGGCGGCGCACCGCCACCGTGGTGCGGGGCATCTGCATGAGGGAGAGGATGCCCTCCTGCATGCGCGCGCCCCCGGAGGCCGTGAACACCACGTAGGGCGTGCGCTTTTCGAGCGCCGTGTCGGCCCCGCGGATGAAAGCCTCGCCCGCGGCGGTGCCGAGCGAGCCCGTGATGAAGCCCACATCCTGCACCGCGACCGTCATGGGCAGTCCCTCGACCCGGCCGAAGCCGATCTTGAAGGCGTCCTGCAGGCCCGTCGATGCGCGCGCCTCCTTGAGGCGGTCGATGTAGCGCTTGCTGTCGCGGAATTTCAGCGGGTCGGGGGCGACCTCGGGCAGCGGCACGTCGATCCAGGTGCCCTCGTCGAAGGTCATCTTCAGGCGCTGCACCGCCGAAACCTTCATGTGGTGGTTGGAGCCGGGGATCACCCAGCCGTTCGCCTCCACGTCCTTGTGGAACACCACTTGGCCCGTATCCGGGCACTTGATCCAAAGGTTGTCCGGAGATTCGCGCTTGAACAGCGTCTTGATCTTCGGACGGACGACTTCGGAGATCCAGTTCATTGCGTGCTCCTGAAGGCGGTCTTGAGACCGGCGATGTCGGGGATCCGGGTCATCGCTCTCGTTGCGGCGGCATTGGAGCGGACGGCTTCGGAGATCCAGGTCATTCATGGTCCTCATGGCGATCGTGCAAGGCCGATCCACCCTTCCTCCTGGTGGAGAAAGGAGGCGGCGGCGCGAGACAGGGCCTCGCCTATGCAGCTCGCTTCACCACGGAGCGGACGCCCGCGCTGAGGTCCCTCACCAAGGTGGCGACGGCCTCGACGGTTTGCGAGGTGGCGCGGCCCTCCGCATCGAGGGTGGACTTGAGAGCATCCACGAGGGCGGAGCCCACCACCACGCCGTCGGCCGCCTCGGCGATCGCCGCCGCATGGGCGCCGTTCTTCACCCCGAAGCCCACTACGACGGGAAGGCGCGTGTGGCGCTTGATGCGCCCGACGGCGGTGGAGACCTTGCCGAAATCGGGGGTCGCTGCGCCCGTGATGCCTGTGATCGACACGTAGTAGACGAAACCCGCGGTGTTCGCGAGAACGGCCGGGAGGCGCCGGTCATCGGTGGTGGGAGTGGCGAGCCTGATGAAGGCAAGACCGGCCCGGAGCGCCGGGAGACAGAGTTCGTCGTCCTCCTCGGGCGGCAGATCGACGATGATGAGCCCGTCGACCCCTGCGGCTTTCGCCTCTTCGAGGAAGCGCTCGACGCCGTAGACGTAGATCGGGTTGAAGTACCCCATCAGGATCACGGGCGTCTCCGGGTCCTCCTCCCGGAACCGGCGCACGAGGTCGAGGGTCTTGGCCGTGCTCTGGCCGGCCTTGAGGGCGCGCAGGCCGGCAGCCTGAATCGCCGGCCCATCCGCCATGGGATCGGTGAAGGGCAAGCCGAACTCCACGATGTCGGCTCCGGCCTTGGGAAGGCTCCGCAGGATCGCGAGGGAGGTCTCGGGGTCGGGATCGCCGGCCATCACGTAGGTCACGAGGGCAGCCCTGCCCTCGGCGCGGGCCTTGGCGAAACGGGCTTCGATGCGGGTGGTCGTCGGGGTGGTCATGGCGGTCCCATAGCATGGTGCTTCGGCGATGAGGAGCCTGTCGGCTTCTGCAACGCCTGAGCGTATGGTAGGGCGGGTTCCAAACGGAAACGGGAAGCCGAATGCTCGGACCGACGCCACGCTGGATGCTCGTATTGTGCGCATGTGCGGCCGCGATCGCGAGCCCGGCCGCGCAGGCCGGGACGCCGGTCGAGGTTGCCCAGGACAGGTTCGCAGGCTCCAGGCGGCAAGCCGCGGCGGCGGTCGAGATCACCGAATACGGGCTCTACGATGCCTGGGAAAGCGGATCACGCGGCGCCCCCGAGACCTCCAAGGGCACGACCTATCGGGTTCAGCAGCCCCGGCTGATCGAGCGGACCCACTGCATCCCGGCGAGGCTCGGCGTGCGCTTCGGGATCATGGCGCGGCTCGCCGATCCGTCGACTGGGATCGCCTCCGTGCGCATCGAAGTCGAGCATCCGCCGTTCGCGCTCACCGACGGGCGCCGCACGACGCGAGAGGCCTGGCCGTCCTTCATGGGGGACGAGCCGACCTACAACGGATGGCTGTTTGAGGAGAGCTATGAACTCGTGCCCGGCCGATGGGCCTTCTCGGTCATCCGGAACGGACGCGTGGCCGCCCGGCAAGTCTTCGAGGTGGTCGGGCCGAACGAAAGCTGCCCGCCGGAGGTGTCTTGAGTATCCCCCGCGCCGGAGTCCCACAGCAGCCGATGCGGAAGCGCTAGAGCCTTTTTGAGTGAGCTGGTGCCCGCTTACGTCAAGACGATGCGACCACTGAGACGAACGAGAGCGTTGATCCGAGTGAGGTGGACCCGGCTCACGTGAAGAGAACGCGTCAAACCAAAGACAAGAGATGATTCACCTTAAGGGAAATCATCTCCAGAGAGCGCGACAGGGTCAGTCCTTACGGCCGCGAACCGCTCTCGACCTTGAAGGCGTCGTCGACCTCGACCCCGAGAGCCGTGACGAGCCGGTTCGTCTCCGACGCCATGCCGATAATGGCGAGGAGTTCGGCGTATTGGGTCTCCGTCATGCCCTTGGCGCGAGCTGCGGCCGTGTGGGAGTGGATGCAGTAGGGGCAGCCATGGGCCACCGAGACGGCGAGATAGATCATCTCCTTCGAGACCGGGTCGATCGCTCCGGGAGCCATGACCTGCTTGAGGCTCTCCCAGGTGCGCTTGAGGGTCACCGGTTCATGGGCGAGTGCGCGCCAAAAATTGTTGACGAAATCGCTCCGGCGCACCGCGCGGATGTCGTCGAACACCGCGCGTGCCTCGGGGGAGAGCTCGTCGTCGCTCAAGAGTCGAACGGTCGCCATCGGTCCTGCCTTTCACGTTGCCTCTGGGCTTCGTCTGTCGCCGTGCTCTTCACGCCGCCTCTGGGCTTCGTCTGTCGCCGTGCTCTTCACGCCGCCTCTGGGCTTTGTCTGTCACAGTGCGCTTTCGCATTGCTCCTGCAAGCCATTGTCCGTCGCCCGCAACGCAACAGGTTGACAGGTTCGCTGCCGCTTGGAAGCCTCCCCGTGACGGCGGTCACGATGGTTGAAATCGGCCGCGGCGAGGAGGATCACCCACCATGTGCCAGCATTGCGTCATCGACCGCGTGAAGGAACGGATGCTTGACCGCCGGAGCCTCTTCCGGGGCGTTGCTGCCACGGCCGCAGCGGCGACGCTCGCCGGTGCGGCGGTGCCCGCCGAGGCCCAGACCGTGACGGTGTCCCCAGGCAGCGTGCGAGATCTCACCCACGAACTCCATCCGGACTTCCCCACCTTCTTCGGCGAGCCCCAGTTCAAGATGGTGCCGAAATTCACCTACAAGGAGCACAAGTTCAACCTGAACGAATGGGTGGTGAACGAGCACACTGGTACCCATCTCGACGCTCCGCTCCATTTCTCCGCCGACGGCCGAAGCGTGGCCGAGATCCCGGTCGAAAACCTCGTCGTGCCGCTTGCCATCATCGACATCCGGGAGAAGGCCTCAGCCAACGCGGACGCGCAGGTGACGCCCGACGACATCAAGGCCTGGACGTCCAAGAACGGCCCGATCCCCGAGAGGGCCTGCGTCGCCATGCTGTCCGGCTGGGATGCCCATGTGACTAGCCCGAAGTTCCGCAACGCGGACGACAAGAAGGTGATGCACTTCCCGGGCTTCCATGTGGAGGCCGCCAAGATGCTCATCGAGACGAGTTCGGCTTCCGGTACCGCCGTCGACACGCTCTCCCTCGATCACGGCGCCTCACCCGATTTCGCCACGCACTACGCCTGGCTCCCGGCCGGTCGCTGGGGCCTGGAAGGCGCCGCGAATCTCGACCGCCTCCCGGCCCGGGGGGCGACCCTTGTCGTGGGGGCGCAGAAGATCCGCGGCGCCACCGGCGGCCCGTGCCGCGTCTTCGCTTTCGCTTGAGGCGATACCGGCTTCCAGCGGGACCAGATCATCCCGGCGGCCCTTGGCCCGCCGCGTGCCTTGAGGCCGGTTCGCCGTGTTCCGACACGCGCCACCTGCATCCGCTTCAGACGACAATCCGGAGGGCTCGAAACCCCCGGAGGCGAGCGGTGGGGTGGTTCCCCTTCCGTGAGCGTGTCAGCCGATCGTTTCGGCGAGGTGCTCCGCGACCGTGAAGATGTCCTTGTCGCCGCGGCCGCAGAGATTCATGACCATGAGGTGGTCCCGCGGCTTCGTGGGTGCGATCTCGATCACCTTGGCGAGGGCATGGGCGGGTTCGAGAGCCGGGATGATGCCCTCGAGCTTGCAGCAGAGCTGGAAGGCTGAGAGCGCCTCCTCGTCGGTGGCCGAGAGATAGGTCACGCGCCCCACGTCGTGCAGCCAGGAATGCTCCGGTCCGATGCCGGGGTAGTCGAGCCCGGCGGAGATCGAATGGGCGTCCTGGATCTGCCCGTCGTCGTTCATGAGGAGGTAGGTTCGGTTGCCGTGCAACACGCCCGGTCGTCCGCCTGTCAGGGAGGCCGCGTGCAGGCCCGTCGAGAGGCCGTGCCCCCCGGCCTCGACCCCGTAGATCTCGATGCCCCGGTCGTCGAGGAACGGGTGGAAGAGGCCGATCGCGTTCGAGCCGCCGCCGATCGCCGCGATCAGCGAGTCGGGCAGGCGCCCCTCGGCCTGCATCATCTGCTCGCGGGTCTCGCGACCGATGATGCTCTGGAAATCGCGCACCATGCCGGGATAGGGGTGCGGGCCGGCCACCGTGCCGATGCAGTAGAAGGTGGTGTCGACGTTGGTGACCCAGTCGCGGAGCGCCTCGTTCATGGCGTCCTTGAGGGTCTTCGAGCCGGATTGCACCGGCACCACCTCGGCGCCGAGCATCTTCATGCGGAACACGTTGGGCTTCTGCCGCTCGACGTCCACCGCGCCCATGTAGACGATGCATTCGAGACCAAAGCGCGCGCACAAGGTGGCGGTGGCGACGCCGTGCTGACCCGCGCCGGTCTCCGCGATGATGCGCTTCTTGCCCATGCGGCGGGCGAGCAGGATCTGGCCCAGCACGTTGTTGACCTTGTGGGCGCCCGTATGGTTGAGCTCGTCGCGCTTGAAGTAGATCTTGGCGCCACCACAATGCTCGGTCATGCGCTCGGCGTAATAGAGCGGGCTCGGGCGGCCCACGTAATGGGTGAGGTATCCCTCCATCTCGCCCTGGAAGGCCGGATCGGCCTTGGCTTCGGCGTAGGCCTGCTCGAGTTCGAGCACGAGGGGCATCAGGGTCTCGGCCACGAAGCGGCCGCCGAACATCCCGAAATGACCGCGCTCGTCCGGTCCCGTCCGGAAGGAATTGGGGTTCTGGCTCAGGGTCACGCGCTCACACTTTCGCTGGCATCGAGGAACAGGGGTTCTGGTTCAGGCGCACACAGCTTCGCTGGCGTCCCGCGCTCGTCCGCGCCTGTCTCGAACGGACGGGGCTCGGGTTTCGGAAACGCGCCGGTCACGCTGTCGCGGGCAGGCCTGCCCACGCGCTCCGTGCGGCTCGAATGAAGGCCTCGATCAGCTCGGGGCTCTTCTCGCCCGGACGGCTCTCGACGCCGGACGACACGTCGACGGCGAGGGCGCCCGTCAGCCCGATCGCTGCGCCCACGTTCTCAGGGTTGAGGCCCCCTGACAACATGAAGGGGAGGGCGGGGTCAAGGCCGGCGATCAATCGCCAGTCGAAGGCGACTCCGTTGCCGCCGGGCAGGGCCCCGGCGGAGGGCGGCTTGGCATCGAGGAGCAGGCGGTCGGTGAGCCCCGCATAGCCCGCGAGCCGGCCGACATCCGATGCGGTCGCGATCCCCACCGCCTTCATGACCGGCCGGCCGAACCGGGCCCGGATGGCCGCGACCCGCTCCGGGGTTTCGGAGCCGTGGAGCTGGATGAGGTCCGGATCGAGCGCCTCGACGATGCTCGCTAGGATCGCGTCGTCCGCATCCACCACGAGAGCCGTTCTCAGCGCCCGCCCCCGCGCCCGACGGGAGAGCGCGCGCCCGGCCTCCAGGCTCACGTGACGGGGGCTGCGCGGAAAATGCACGAAGCCCACGAGATCGGCCCCGGCCTCGATCGCGGCCTCGAGAGTCTCAAGGGTGGAGAGGCCGCAGATCTTGATCAAAGCGTCCGGCGCCGGAACGGCCGGTTTCCGACCAGCGCCAGGGACACCATCGATCAACGCGTCCGACATGGGAAACCGCCTACTCCCGACCAGGACCGGGGGCACCCCGGCTCATCGCCGCGAGATGCGGCGGGTCCTCGATGGACAGTGTCGTAGACGATCCTATCCGTGATGGCGCGGTCGTTGTGGGCGAGGCGATGTCGCATGGCGATGATCTGCGACCAGGGGATGCCGGGAGCGAGAGCTTCGCTCTTCGTGGAGATGCGTCCGGAACAGGCCTTTGCACCCCGCCCGGGCCCAGAGCCTCTGGCTCCTGCCTCGGGGCCTCAGGAATACGACCCCTGCGGCGCCGGAAGGGCCGGGGTGCCACGCGAGGCCGCCTGCGCTCTGAGGCGATCAGCCTCCTCCCGCAGGTGCCGGGCCTCGCGGCGGGCATGGCGGCGTCCCTGCCGATGGCGGCTCTGGGAGAGCCAGGTGGCCGTCCCGCCGATCACGACGCCGAGCATCACGGCCGCGAAGATCACAGCGAAGAGCGGCACCTGAGCGCTGAATTCCGGGGCCTCCTGCGAGAATGGGTCGAGGGATAGGGTCACGGGCGCGCGGTTCGCAACGGCGAGCAGGACGACCAGAATCGCTACGGGCAGCAAGACGAGACCTTTGAGGAAGCGGATCATGCCATGCTCCTGGTGAGGGATGAAAGCATTGGTCTTTGAGCGAGGTGGCTCCGGCTCATGAGATAACGCGACCACACAACGAAGAGAGCTGATGCCATGAAGAGTGAGACAGCCTCAAGGCCCGCGGGAGGCGCGGGGCCGCTCCGGTCACAATGAGAACATGCGGCTGCCAGTTCCGGCTTTAGAGCGTTTTCGAGTGAGGTGGGTCCGGCTCAAGTGAAGAAAACGCGTCAAACCAGAGACAAGAGCTGATGCTACGCAAGTGGAATCAGCTCTAGCCCGCGTGAGCCGCCACCTTGCGGGGCGCGGGCTTCACGTCGTTGAGGCGCAGCCGCATCTCCTTGCCGGTCTTGAACACCGGCGTCACCTTCTCGGACACCGAGACGGTTTCACCCGTGCGGGGGTTGCGGCCCACCCGCGCATCGCGCTTCTTCACCGAAAAGGCGCCAAAGCCCCTCAACTCCACCCGGTCGCCCCGGGCCAGCGCATCCGCGATGGTGTCGAGGATGGCGTTGACGATGTTCTCGACGTCGCGCTGGTAGAGATGGGGGTTCTGCTCTGCAATCTTGAGGACCAGTTCGGATTTGATCATGGAGCGGCTAGACCGTTGATGCTTCTTTATTTTTCGGCAATGGAAGGTTGCCAGAGGGCCAACAGACCGTCAAGCTTCGCGATCTCGGCCATGATGCCGAGGCGCCGCAGCCGATCGCCCGCGCCCTCGAATCCCAGGATGTCGGCGCCCCAGGCCGCCCAGGTGAAAAGGGTGAAGTCGGTCTCGCTGCGCGGCTTCCAGTCGCGCACGGGAAGGTCGCGCGCGACGCCGCGCTCGCGCTCCATCCAGGCGATCGCCTCCCGTTCGCTCCCCAGCTCGTCCACGAGGCGCAGGGGCAGGCTCTGCCGGCCGTTGAAGACCTGGCCGGAGGATGCCGCCGCGAGCTGCGCGTCGTCGAGGCCCCGGCGCTCGCGCACGAGGCCCTTGAACCAATCATAGGTGTCCGTCACCACCTGCTGCAGGGCCGCTCGGCCCTCCGGCGTCGTCGGCTTGAAGGGGCTGGGCTCCGCCTTGAGGGGCGCCGATTTAATCTCCTCGACCTTCACGCCGACGCTCTGGAGCAGGCCCGACACGTCCGGGTACTGGAACAGCACGCCGATGGATCCCACGAGCGAGGTCTCGCGGGCAACGATCCGGTCCGCGGCCAGCGCCGTGATGTATCCGCCGGACGCCGCCGTGCCGTCCACGAAGGCGACGACCGGCTTCTTCGAGGCGAGGTGGCGGATGTTGCGATAGAGCTCCTCCGCGCCCGTCGTGGTGCCGCCGGGCGAATCGACCGCGATCACCACGCCGGCCACCGAACTGGCCTCGCCCACGCGCTTCATGAGATCGGCCATGCGGGTGTTGCCCGCGATGAACCCGTCGACGGAGATGCGTGCGACGTGCCGGGACGTGGTGAGGGATCCGCCCGCCAGGGTCGAAGTGCCGCGCGTGGCGGTCAGGCCCGCGGCCACGACGGCGACGATGAGAGCGAGCATCGCGAGCACCCGCCAGAACGACAGCTTCCGGCGCAGGCGCCGCCGGTCGGCGATGATCTCGGCATCCATCCTGAAGTCCTCTGCTGAAGGGCCGCGGAGCGTCTCGCCCGCGAGGGCGCGGGCCAGCCCGCAAGCCTGACCCGGGCGCCCACCCTGCAGGCAGGGCAGCAGGCGCCGGTTCGGGGAGCGGCACCCTAGACTCGCGCGAGATAGGGCGGCAAGCGGCAAGGCCAAACAAAAAGCCCGCGCGAGGGATCGCGCGGGCTTGTCGCATCGGGAATCGTCCGGGGCGCGCGGCTGGCGCCCCGGATTCGAGCGTCCCGCTTACTTTTTGTCGCCGGTCTTCGCCTTGTTGAGGGCGGCGCCGAGGATGTCGCCGAGAGAGGCGCCCGAATCGGCGGAGCCGTACTGGGCCATGGCCTCCTTCTCCTCGGCGACCTCGAGGGCCTTCACCGAGACGGTGACGCGGCGCGCCTTGCGGTCGAACTGCGTCACGCGGGCATCGAGCTTCTCGCCGGGTGCGAAGCGCTCGGGGCGCTGGTCGCCGCGGTCGCGGGCCAGCTCGTTCCTCTTGATGAAGGTCGAGAGATCCGTGTCCACGATCTTCACCTCGAGACCGCCGTCCTTCACCTCGAGAATCTCGCAGGTGACGACCTGGCCCTTGCGGATGTCGCCGGCCTCCGCGAAGGGGTCCCCCGCGAGCTGCTTGATGCCGAGCGAGATGCGCTCCTTCTCGACGTCCACGTCGAGCACCTGAGCGCGCACCATGTCGCCCTTCTTGTACTCGTCGATGACCTGCTCGCCCGGACGGTTCCAGTCGAGGTCCGAGAGGTGCACCATGCCGTCCACGTCGTTCTCGAGCCCGATGAAGAGACCGAACTCGGTCTTGTTCTTCACCTCGCCCTCGACCTCGGTGCCGACCGGGTGCTTCTCGGCGAAGGCCTCCCACGGGTTCTGAAGCGTCTGCTTCAGGCCGAGCGAAATGCGGCGCTTCACCTGATCGACCTCGAGGATCACGACCTCAACCTCCTGCGAGGTGGAGACGATCTTGCCGGGGTGCACGTTCTTCTTGGTCCACGACATCTCGGACACGTGGATGAGGCCCTCGATGCCCGGCTCCAGCTCCACGAACGCGCCGTAATCGGTGATGTTCGTGACGCGGCCCTTGAACTTGGCGTTCACGGGGTAGCGGGCGGCGATGCCCTCCCACGGATCGGCGAGCAGCTGCTTGATGCCGAGCGAGATGCGATGCGTCTCGTGGTTGATCTTGATGATCTTCACCTTCACGGTCTGGCCGATGGTGACCACCTCTGACGGGTGGTTCACGCGGCGCCATGCCATGTCGGTGACGTGGAGCAGGCCGTCGATGCCGCCGAGGTCCACGAACGCACCGTATTCGGTGATGTTCTTGACCACGCCGTCGACCACCTGACCCTCTTCGAGGTTCGCGACGAGTTCGGAGCGCTGCTCGGCGCGGCTCTCTTCGAGCACCGTGCGGCGCGACACCACGATATTGCCGCGGCGGCGGTCCATCTTGAGGATCTGGAAGGGCTGCGGAACGCCCATGAGGGGACCGACGTCGCGCACGGGGCGGATGTCGACCTGCGAGCGGGGCAGGAACGCCACGGCGCCGTCGAGGTCGACGGTGTAGCCGCCCTTGACCTGGTTGAAGATCGTGCCCGATACGCGCTCGTTGTTCTCGAATGCCTTCTCGAGCTTCACCCACGATTCCTCGCGGCGAGCCTTATCGCGGGAGATGACGGCCTCGCCCAGCGCATTCTCGATGCGCTCGACATAGACCTCGACCTCGTCACCCACATTGAGGGTCTGGTCGCGGTTGGGGCCGGCGAATTCCTTGAGAGCCACGCGGCCCTCGGTCTTGGCGCCGATATCGATGACCGCGACGTCCTTTTCGATCGCGACCACCTTGCCCTTCACGACCGCGCCTTCGTTGATCTCGGACGTGCGGAAGGACTCTTCGAGCAGAGCGGCGAAATCCTCGCGGCTCGGCGCCTGTTGCAAAGCTGCTGACATTGATTCTCCTAGTGGCCCACGATCGAGGGCATGCGCCGGCGGCTTGAGTTTCAAGGCCGCCTCCACCCGCCGCTGCCAGGAGCGCCCTCTGGGCCAAGATCCCTGGCGGGCCGCTCTCGAGGAGCGGGCCGGCGCGTCGTCGACAGGTGGAAACGTGTCGTCTCATCCGGGAGCTTTTGGGGAAGCACCAGAGGGGCGCGGTCGCCCACACCCATCCTCGTTCGCCCAATCAGCGTGTTCCGGATGGCGGCGTCATAGCGAAAAACGGCCGGGAAAACAAGCTTTCGGCTCACCCGGCGGGAGACCCCGCCTCAGGCACGGCCCGGCCGTTCTCCCGCGGCCCAGGCCAGCGCCTGCTCCAGGCGGTCGTTGCCCCAAAACATCTCGCCGTCTTCGGTGAAGAACGAGGGCGCGCCGAACACGCCCCGGGAACGGGCCTCCTCGTTGAGCGCCCTGAGACGAGCCTTGTTGGCGTCGCCCCCGGCCTCCTTCAGGATTCCGTCTGGATCCTGGCCGAGCCCGGCGAGCACCTCGGCGATGAGGGCGGCATCCGCGATGTTGCGGCCGCGGCCGAATTCCTGGGCGTAGATCCCCTTGGTGAAGGACGGCCCCCAGGGACGCTCGGATCCGATGAGGGCGACCCGGGCCACGGTGAGGCTGTTCTGGGGGAAGGGGTCGGGCCTGATACAGGGAAGGCCGTGCCGGGCCGCCTCCCGCTCCATGTCCCGCCACATATAGCGGCCCTTCACGGGGTAGAGATTGAAGGGCGTCGTGGTCCAGCCTTGCGCCGCGAAGATGGGCCCCAAGAGGAACGGCCTCCAGCGCAGCTCGACCCCTGCGGCCTCGGCCAGTGGCTCGATCCGCATGGCGGAGAGATAGGAATAGGTAGACGCAAACTCATACCAGAACTCGAGCACCGGACGGCGGGGCATGGCAAACCTCTCGGGATGGCGCGAGGGTGCGGGGTTCGCGCCGCGGGGGCAAGGGATTTGGGCGCGAAGGGCGAAGGGGTCATGGCGAACGGGGATTGCGGGGATGGGTTCCAGCCCAGCCGCCTGTTCCCTGTCGGCCAACCGGGTCCCGCCCGATGCCTTGCACCGCCCCCGCTTCCCCGCTAAGCCGCCCCGACACCCATCGCTGGAACCCACCCATGTCTGAGAAGCGCGTCAACAAGGTCGTGCTCGCCTATTCGGGCGGCCTCGATACCTCGATCATCCTCAAGTGGCTGCAGACCACTTATCGATGCGAAGTCGTGACCTTCACGGCCGATCTCGGCCAGGGCGAGGAACTGGAGCCCGCCCGGAAGAAGGCGGAGCTCCTCGGGATCAAGCCTGAGAACATCTTCATCGAGGACCTGCGCGACGAATTCGTGCGCGACTACGTGTTCCCGATGTTCCGGGCGAACGCGCAATACGAAGGGCTCTATCTTCTCGGCACCTCCATCGCCCGCCCGCTCATCGCGAAGAAGCAGATCGAGATCGCCGAAAAGGTCGGAGCCGATGCGGTGGCCCACGGGGCCACGGGCAAGGGCAACGATCAGGTGCGTTTCGAGCTCGCCTATTACGCCTTGAAGCCCGACGTCACGGTCGTGGCCCCCTGGCGCGAATGGGAGATGCGCTCCCGCGAGCAGCTCATCGCCTTCGCGGAGCAGCACCAGATCCCCATCGCCAAGGACAAGCGCGGCGAGGCGCCCTTCTCGGTCGACGCGAACCTTCTCCACGCCTCCTCCGAGGGCAAGGTCCTGGAGGACCCCGCCCAGGAGGTGCCGGACTACGTCTATTCCCGAACGAACGATCCCGAATCCGCCCCCGACAAGCCGACCGTCATCACGATCGAATTCGAGCGTGGCGATCCGGTCGCGATCGACGGCCAGAAGCTCGGGCCGGCGGCGCTGCTCGCCAAGCTCAACGAGCTCGGCCGCCTCAACGGCATCGGCCGCCTCGACCTCGTCGAGAACCGCTTCGTGGGCATGAAGAGCCGCGGCATGTACGAGACCCCCGGGGGCACGATCCTGCACCTCGCCCATCGGGCGATCGAGTCCATCACGCTCGATCGCGGCGCGGCGCATCTGAAAGACGAGCTGATGCCGAAATACGCGGAGCTCATCTACAACGGCTTCTGGTTCGCGCCCGAGCGCGAGATGCTCCAGGCCCTGATCGATCGAAGCCAGGAATTGGTCACCGGCGAGGTGCGCCTGAAGCTCTACAAGGGCGGCGTCCACGTGATCGGCCGCGAGAGCCCCTATTCCCTCTACGACCAGGACCTCGTGACCTTCGAGGAGGGCAAGGTCGCCTATGACCACCGGGATGCGGCGGGCTTCATCAAGCTCAATGCGTTGCGGCTGAGGACGCTGGCGCAGCGCAAGCGGAAGATGGGGTTGTAGGGCAAGCGAGGCCCTATCGCCCTATGCGGAGGCGGAACCGGCGCACCATCGCGTGGCGCTGCGACGCCGCTCCGGATCCTTATCGCGCCTGGCTGGGATGCAGCATGGGTCATACCGGGTCCCATTCCCGGCCCTTGCAGGCTCCGGTTGGAGAGGACGTGGGCGCAGACACCGCACCCCTCATCCTCCTGTGCCGCCCGCATCAGGATGACACAGCGCCGCTGCCGTATCCCGCTCCCGAACCTACATGAGGGGAGGCCGTTGATCCCGGCCTGCAGCGGAGACCCCTATGCTCTGGTCCCTACCCGTCGCCCGCATCGCCGGGACGACCGTGCGCCTCCATGTGACGTTCCTGCTCTTCCTCGTCTGGATCGGCGCGGGGCAGTGGCGGGCCGGAGGGCAGGCCGCGGCCTTCGAGGGCGTGCTTTTCATCGTGCTTCTCTTCGCCTGCGTGCTCGCCCATGAATTCGGGCATATCTTCGCGGCCCGCCGCTACGGCATCCGCACCCCGGACGTGACGCTCTGGCCCATCGGCGGGGTCGCGAGCCTGGAGCGCATTCCCGACAAGCCGCGGGAGGAACTCGTCGTCGCGCTCGCAGGGCCCGCCGTGAACGTGGTGATCGCGGCCGTGCTGATCCTCCTCGTCGGGACGGGCTTCGACGGCGCCGCCATGACCGAGATAGAGAATCCCCGCGCCGGGATCCTTGCGAGGCTTGCCGCCGCCAACATCTTCCTCGTCGTCTTCAATCTCATCCCCGCCTTCCCCATGGATGGCGGGCGGGTGCTGCGGGCGTTGCTCGCCATGCGCCGGCCCCATGCCGATGCGACCCGGATCGCCGCCCGCATCGGCCAGGGCGCGGCCTTCCTCTTCGCGCTCGCGGGCCTGTTCACGAACCCGATGCTGATCGTGATCGGCCTCTTCATCTATCTCTCGGCGACCGCGGAAGCCCAGCATGTGGCCTTCCAGGACGGCACCCAGTCGCTTCCCGTGCACGCCGTCATGGTGAACCGGATCGAGGCACTCTCGCCGGCCTCGACCCTCGACGATGCGGTCGATCTGATGCTGCGCACCTCGCAGAAGGAGTTCCCGGTTCTCGACGGCGCCGGGCGTCCGCGGGGCCTTCTCACCCGCGACGGCCTCATCCTGGCGCTCCGGAACGGTGGTCCCGCGACGCCAGTTCTCGACGTTATGACGCGCGACGTGCCCTCGATCCGCGACTGGCAGCCGCTGGAGGCAGGCCTGCGCGCGCTCAACGAGCGCAAGGCGCCCGCCCTCGTCGTGCTCGACGGGGACGGGCGTTTCGTGGGCCTGCTCACCCCGGAGAACATCGGCGAGATCATGATGGTGCAAAGTGTCCGGCCCGATTGGCGCTTCCGCCGGGCGCGCGTGGCAGGGGCCTGAGGAGACCTCGAACGGTTCGCGCGTTTCTCGCCTCGCCCTTGCCGGTCGGCTGTTGCCGACTTGCTTCTGGAAGAACGATCTCGGCCAAGGCCCGAGATCTGGGGAGGGGCTGGGGGCTGGCGTCGTCTCAGGTTAGACTTCAACGTCCCGCTTGGCACGGCGCAGATGGCGCCTCGGAGATCCTTTTGGAGCCGACCCCACCCCTACTCCTCCCTGCAGGGCGAGGGGAAAAGGGCCGCCCTTCAGAGCCCGAGCCGTTCCGCCCATCCGGGCGGCGCCACGATCGCGGCAAGGCCCTGCCAGGCCGCCGCAAGGCGCAGCTCCTCGGCGAGGTCGGCGGCAAAGGTCTCGGGGCTCGCCCAGGGCTCCGGGTGGATCGAGTGCACGATGAGCCGGCGCCCGGCGCGGTCGGCCTTGAGGTCGACCCGCGCCACGATGCGCTCGCCGCTTAAGAAAGGCAGGGTGTAATAGCCGAAAAGCCGTTGCTCCGCGGGCGTGTAGATCTCGATCCGGTAATGGAAATCGAACAAGCGCTCGGCCCGGGAGCGCTCCCAGACGAGCGGATCGAAGGGCGAGAGGAGCGCCCGGGCCGCGATCCTCTGAGGGATCCGGGTGGCCGGATCGAGATAGGCGGGCGCGCTCCAGCCCTCAACCGCCACGGCAACGAGGTCTCCGGCCTCGACGAGCTCGGGGAGGCGCGCACGGACATCCGCAACGGGGAGACGGAAATAGTCACGCAGGTCCCGTTCCGTGGCGACGCCCAGGGCCCGGGCCGAATGGCGCAGGAGCTGGCGTTGCGCTTCTTGAGGGGAGGGGGTCGGCTGGGCCAGGATCGCGGGCGGGAGCACCCGTTCGGGCAGGTCGTAGACGCGCTCGAAACCGCGCCGCGTCGCGGTCGTGACCTGCCCGGCCCAGAACAGCCATTCCAGCGCCCGCTTGCCGTCGCTCCAGCCCCACCAGGAACCCCGGCCGCGGCCGCCCTCCTCGAGTTCGCGCGCGGAGAGGGGGCCGCGGCTCTCGACTTCGCTTCGAACCGCATCGATGAAGTCCCGCCGCTCGCGGCCGAAGCCGGCAAGGCCGCCATAGATGTCCTCGCCCCTGGCGGCGCGCTCCATCCGCCAGCGGAAGAGGGGCTGCAGATCGAGGCGGATCAGAGACGCCTCGTGGCCCCAATATTCGAAGAGGGAACGACGCCGGCCTCCATAGGCGGCCCGTTCGAGGAGCGCGGGGTCGTAGGCCCCGAGCCGGGAGAACAGGGGCATGAGATGCGCCCTGGCGAACACGTTGACGGAATCGATCTGGAGCAGGTGCAGACGATCGACGATGCGTCCGAGACCGCGCAGATTTGCGCCCTCGGGACGCGGCTCGGCAAAGCCCGCAGCCGCGAGGGCGGTGCGACGGGCTTCGGCTCGACTGAGAGAGGTTCGAATGCGGGGCATGGAGGGTGCCGCGTTCTAGAGCGGAATCCGATCAGGCTGCATCATAGCCTGCGGCGGCGAAGTAGTTGGCGCACTCAGTGGGCGTGAACACATCGACGAGGCGGCCGATCGCGGTCCACAGCCCCTCGACGGTGCGCTCTG
>JAESFL010000070.1_pt1 | contig 117917 bp, 118 predicted proteins | sample 9269401 | NCBI WGS metagenome assembly JAESFL01 (sample SAMN14506025, study PRJNA617098) | algae metagenome | isolation source: Gloeocapsa sp. UFS-A4-WI-NPMV-4B04 and co-occurring heterotrophs from desert... | place: USA: Utah | collected 2006-10-01 | reverse complement strand
CCCGTGTCGGCTGGCTGCCCGGACCGGCCGCCCGCGTGAGGCTGCCGGCGCGGGCACCGGCCCTGCTCCACGCCACGACGCCTCATGAGCGCGCCCCTCGTGAACAGGGCAGAACCAAACAAGCACAGAATAGGAATACTTGTCAAGATGCCGGCGTGTCCCTCTCCCCCGGATCTCGGGTGTACCCGAGATCCGTCTTTGGAAGCGCAAGTCGGGAACACCCGACCTGCGATGGGAGAGGGACGCTCAACCATCCGAGGAATCTCGGATCGTCGCCTTCGGTCACGCGCTAGAGGTTGTAGACCGGCGGTGCCACGAGGACGAGAGTTCCGTTCGAGACTTCAACACCCTTGAGATCGGCGTTCGCACCTTCGTAGAGGCTTCGCACGGTTTCGCTCAGCGTCGTGGTCTCGGACGCAATGGCGAGGTCGGCGCCCCTCGTGTCCTCGCGGGGTGCAGCCGCAGGATCCGTTCGCAGCACCAAGGTTCCCATCGTGATCCTCCCTGTCGGTTGAGCGGCCGTGTCCGATGACTTCCAAGGACCGGCCGCACGGCAGCCGGTTGGCCAGCCGCAGGGTTCTGATAACCTTAGGTTGTATCACTCTGCGACAACTTTCAAAGGTTGCAGGACAGGAGTGTCCTCCCCCTTGCGGTTTCGCTCGAGCGGCTCACCGCCGAGGAAACCACCGGATTGGCGTGCCCAGAGGCGCGCATAGAGACCGCCCCGTTCGAGCAGGTCCGCATGCGTCCCCTCCTCGATGATTCGGCCACCTTCCATGACGATCAGGCGGTCGAGGGCCGCGATGGTCGAGAGGCGGTGGGCGATGGCGATGACGGTCTTGCCCTGCATGAGCCCGGCAAGGGATTCCTGGATCGCGGCCTCGACCTCGGAATCGAGCGCGGAGGTCGCCTCGTCGAGGACGAGGATGGGCGCGTCCTTCAGGATCACGCGGGCGATCGCGATGCGCTGGCGCTGCCCCCCGGACAGCTTCACGCCCCGCTCGCCCACGCGCGCATCGTAGCCCCGCCGGCCCTTGTGGTCCTCGAGCTGGGGGATGAAGCCCTGCGCATGGGCGAGTTCCGCGGCCTCCTCGATGGCCCGGTCCTCCGCGCCGGGATTGCCGTAAGCGATGTTGTCCCGGATGGAGCGGTGCAGAAGCGAGGTGTCCTGGGTGACCACGGCGACGGCCTCGCGCAGGGAATCCTGCGTCACCCGCGCGATGTCCTGCCCGTCGATGAGGATGCGCCCGCCTTCGAGATCGTGGAGACGCAGGAGCAGGTTCACGAAGGTCGACTTGCCGGCGCCGGAGGGGCCTACGAGCCCCACCTTCTCGCCCGGCCTGACCGTGAGGGAGAGGCCCTCGAACACCCCCTCCTCGCGCCCGTAATGGAAGGTGACGTTCTCGAAGCGGACCTCGCCGGTCCGGACCACCAGCGGCTTCGCATCGGGCGCATCGACCACCGCGTGGGGGCGGGAGACGGTTTCCATGCTCTCCTGCACCACGCCGACATTGTCGAAGATGCCGCGCAGCACCTGCATGAACCAGCCTGACATGTCGCCGATGCGCAGCACCAGGGCGAGGCCCGCCGCGATCTCACCCGGCGTCATCTGTCCCCGCGACCAGAGCCACAGGGAGAGGATCGCCGTGGACAGCGCGAGCAGCGTGTTGAGCAGCACGAGCACGCCCTTCGTGATTGTGAACACCCGCATGCTCGACAGATACGAGACGAGGTGGCGCGCCATCGCGCTGCGCACCGAGGAACGCTCCATGTCGGCGCGGGCGAAGAGCTTGACGGTGAGGATGTTGGTGTAGCTGTCGACGATGCGCCCCACGAGAATCGATCGATCCTTTGAGACCTTCAGGGATCGCTTCTGCGCCTCCGGCACGAAATAGCGCATGAGCACCACGTAGCCGGCCATCCAGAGCAGCATCGGGAGCGCGAGCCAAAGGCTCACCGTCGAGAAGGCCGCGAGGATCACGAGGGCGTAGGTCGCCACGAAGACCACGATGTCGAGGGTCTCGACCGCGACGTCCCGCAGCGCCGGCCCCACCTGCGTGATGCGGTTGGCGAGCCGCCCCGCGAAATCGCCCTGGAAATAGGAGAGCGAGTGGCCGAGCGTGTAGAGATGCGTGCGCCAGCGGATGCGGTTCGTGAGCTGGGGCACCACCACCTGATTGATCACGCCCTCGTTGATGATGTTGGCGACGGGACGCAGGATCAGAAGCACGAGCCCGATCGCGATGAGAAGCGTCGAGTGCTGCTCCCAGACCTCGGCGGGCTTCTTGTTGGAGAGCAGATCGACGAAGCGCCCGACTCCGATGAGAAGCACGGATTCCACCCCCGCGAGGAGGAGCGCAGACAGGAGCACGACGAAGAGGTAGCCCCGGACGCCGCGCAGGTAGAACGCGATGAAGCGCCCGAGGGCGTCCGGGGGCGTGCGGCGCTCGTCGAAGGGCGCGAACACGTCGATCCGGCTTTCCAGCCAGTCGGAGAATCGCTTGAGCATGGTCCAGGTCCGGGTTGAGCCCCCCACATAACGCGGATCGGCCCCAGGGCGAGAGCAGACGGTGGACCGCGGCGCGCCCGGGCCCTACGGTACGTCATCGTCTAACTGTCGGCACCCGTTACGGTGGACCGCGGCGCGCCCGGGCCCTACAGAGGCGGAGCCCTCCAGAGCCGCCACGTGATCCGCCTCGGCCTCTACCAGCCCGACATCCCGCAGAACACCGGCACGATGCTGCGCTTGGCCGCATGCCTGGGCGCGCCCGTGGAGATCGTCGAGCCCGCAGGCTTCGACGTATCGGACCGGCATCTGCGGCGCTCCGGGATGGATTACCTGGAACGGGCCGGCGTCACCCGGCACCTGTCCTGGCGTGCCTTCGAGGAATGGCGGGCGGCGACCGGGATCCGGCTCGTTCTCGCGACGACCCGAGGCGCCGTGCCCTACACGGATTACGCGTTCAGACCGGGCGATCTGATCCTCATGGGACGGGAGAGCGCCGGGGTACCCGACGAAGTTCACGCCGCCGCCGACGCGCGGGTCCTCATCCCGATGCAGCCCGGGCTGCGCTCGCTCAACGTCGCGGTGAGCGCCGCGATGATCCTCGGCGAGGCGCTGCGCCAGACCGCGGGCTTTCCCGAGAGTCCCCTCTCCCCGCAAGCGGGGAGAGGGTCAGGGTGAGGGGCGGGTTGGAAGGGCGCGATACCTCCGGTGAGAGCTGCGGTCATCGTAACAGCGGAGATCGCTCGCCTCACCGACAGGCCCCTCCCCCGACCCTCTCCCCGCGGGCGGGGAGAGGGAGTAGAGATGCATTCCATGACCATCGCATCCTCCCCCGCTCCCGCCCCGGCCCCGGCCGTCGACCCCGCCATCGTGGCCCGCCTTCAGACCGAGGCGCCCGCCTGGTTCGCGACGCTCCGCGACCGCATCTGCGCGGCCTTCGAGTCCCTGGAGGACGAGGCCACAGGGCCATTCTATCCCGAGGCTATCGCCCCCGGCCGCTTCGCGCGCAAACCCTGGGAGCGCAAAGACCATTCCGGCGCGCCCGGGGGCGGGGGCGTGATGTCCATGATGCGCGGGCGCGTCTTCGAGAAGGTGGGCGTGCACGTCTCGACGGTGCATGGAGAGTTCGCCCCGGAGTTCCGGGGGCAGATCCCCGGTTCCGCGGAGGACCCCCGCTTCTGGGCCGCGGGCATTTCCCTCATCGCCCATCCCTGGAACCCGAACGTGCCGACGGTTCACATGAACACCCGCTTCGTGGTCACCACGAAGCCCTGGTTCGGCGGTGGCGCGGATCTCACTCCCGTGCTCGACCGCCGGCGCACCCAATCGGACCCCGATTCGGTACTCTTCCACGGCGCCATGCGCGAGGCCTGCGACCGGCATTTCCCGGGCGCTCCCTATGACAAGTACAAGGCCTGGTGCGAGGAGTACTTCTTCCTCAAGCACCGGGGCGAGCAGCGGGGCATCGGCGGCATCTTCTACGACTACCACTGGACCGGCGACCCGGACGAGGACCTGGCCTTCACGCGGGACGTCGGCGAGGCCTTTCTGATCGTCTATCCCGAGATCGTGCGGCGCAATGTGTCGAAGAGTTGGACCGAGGAGGACCGCCACGAGCAGCTGGTCCGGCGCGGGCGCTACGTGGAGTTCAACCTCCTCTACGACCGCGGCACGATCTTCGGCCTGAAGACCGGCGGCAACGTGGAATCGATCCTCTCCTCGATGCCCCCGAGCGTGCGCTGGCTCTAAGGGTTGGGTTCAATCAAATCCCAGAGATTTCCATAGAGATCCTCGAAAACCGCAACGCTGCCGTAGGCTTCGTGCCGGGGCTCCTCGTGGAAGCGAACGCCGGCCGCGCGCATCGCGGCGTGGTCCCGGGCGAAATCGTCCGTTTCGAGAAACAGGAACACCCGCCCGGCCGCCTGCCGCCCGATTGTGGCCCGTTGCTCCGCGTCCGCGGCTTGCGCGAGGAGGAGACGGGTGCCCGCATCGTCAGGGGCCGCGACGAGAACCCAGCGCTTGCCCTCGTCGAGCGGGGTGTCGGCGACGAGGCGGAAGCGCAGCGCGGTCGTGAACCATAGAATGGCCTCATCGTAATCGCGCACCAGGATCGTGACCGCGGCGACGCGCCGCCCCGCGTTGCCGGACGTCATTCAGCGCCCGGCAAGCGGCGCAGGGTGAACTCCACGATCTCGCCGTCCACCTGCCAGCGCTCGACCTCGGTGCCATAGGACGCCTTGGGATAGCGCTCGAACCAGGCTTGCGCGATTCGCGCGGCCTCCTCGCGGGGGAGCCGGTAGGTCTCGCGGGTCCACCCGTCCGGCACCGGCGCCTGCAGGCGAGCTTGCGCGAATTCCTCCGCGCGCTCGCGGGCCCGCATGGCTGCGAAGCGTCGAACGAGATCCGCTGGGGTCCGGGGTTGGCGCATGCGTGGTTCCGAGGGTGGGGGGATCGTAGTCGGGGGCCGAGGGGAAGGCGAGTCGATTCAGCGGCAGCCCCGCCAGCGGCCCCAGGCCCGGTCAGCGGCCAGCATGGTCGAGGGTGCGGGCGAGGAGGTCACGGGCGGCGGCGGCGTCGGTCCGGCATCCACCCGCGAGCCAGGCGATTCGGGCCTCGGCCAGCAGCGCTCCTACCTCGGGGCCAGGCGCCAGGCCGGCGGCGAGGAGATCGGCCCCGCGCAACGGAAAAACCGGCACGGCCTCCTCCCCGGCGCGCAGACGCGCGAGGGTCTCGACGGCCTCCTCGCGAAGCACCGGGCGCGGCTCGCCGCGAATCGCCGCGATCGCATCCGCGACGGGCTCCAGGCCGTGCTCGGCCGTGAGGCGACGAATCGCGGCGGCGTCCAGGGGAAGCGCCCAGGATTTCAGAAACGGCACGAGCGTGCCGAAGGCGGCAAGGCGCCGGTGCTCCTCGTTCGAGAGGCGTAAAGTTTCGCGCAGGCGCTCCGCATCCTCCGGGGTCATGACCGCGAGGGCGGCGAGGCGGCGGACCGGATCGCTCAAGCCCTCCTCGGCCTCGACGGCCGCGACCCGGGCGAGACGCCCGCGCTCCGGGACGCCGCCGAAGAGAAGGCCGTAAAGCCCGCTCTCCGCGAGAAGTCCCACCATCTCCTCCGCGCGCCGGGTGACGAGGAGCTTCAGGAGTTCGGCCCGCACCCGCTCCCGGGACAGCCGCAGGAGTCCGTCGCGGCCCGCGATGGCGGCCTCGAAGCCTTGCCCATCGATCGCTCCCTCGCCGTATTCGCTCTCGAAGCGGAAGAAGCGCAGGATGCGCAGGTAATCCTCCCTGATCCGCGTTGCGGCATCGCCGATGAAGCGGACGCGCCGGGCGAGGAGATCCGCCTCGCCCCCAGTGTGGTCGTAGAGGCGCCCATGGCGGGAGAGGGAGAGCGCATTGATGGTGAAATCCCGCCGCCGCGCATCGAGGGCGAAATCGCGCCCGAAGCGCACCACGGCGTGACGGCCATCCGTTTCGACGTCCTCGCGCAGGGTCGTGACCTCGAAGGGCTCGCCCCCCGCGATCACCGTGACGGTACCGTGATCGATTCCGGTCGGCACGGCCTTGAGGCCGGCCGCTTCCGCTCGGGCGCTGGTCACGTCTGGGGTGGCCGTGGTGGCGAAGTCCACCTCGGTGACGGGACGTCCGATGAGCGCGTTGCGCACGGCCCCGCCGACGATGCGGGTCTCCTCTCCGTCGCGGTCGAGGGCGTCGAAGACCTGGCGGATGGCGGGTCGTTCGATCAGTCGGCGCAGGGCCCCCCGGTCGAGGGCGGTCGTCACCGAGGAAACTCGCCCGGCACGAGGCGCCCGTTCTCCATGTGGGTCGGCGCGTAGGGCCCCTGCTGCCGCTCGACCGTGAAGCCCGCATAGACGAGCGCCGCCACGACAAGCGCGAGGCCCGAGATGGTGAGCCAGCTCACCTGCCCGCTCCAGGCCTCCCAGGCGAGCGGATCGCGCCGGCGCAACACGAGATAGACCGCGAACACCGCGAACGGCAGGAGGAAGAACAGGAGTTCGCCGAACAGCGCCCGCGTCATCGCGGAAGCCCATCACTCACAACACTCGCAAGCATCATCGACACCGACCGTCACCCATGGAACTCGCACGCTTCATCGCAACCGTCCATCACCCGTAGAGCCACTCCTCGAGTCTGCACAATCCCTCACCGATCAGAGCCGCGCGCAGAGATTATACTGCCTCTCGCCCGTAGAGCCGATCATAGAGATTGCGGACGATGCCGGCGGTCACCCCCCAGATGTAGCGTTCGCCATAGGGCATGGCGTAGTAGCGCCGCTCGCGCCCTTTCCATTCCTTGGAATGCAGCTGGTGGTGCCCGGGATCCATGAGGAACCGGACCGGCACCTCGAAGGTGCTCGCGACCTCCGCGGGGTTGAGCGCGAGGCGGACCGGCGGCCGCACGAGGCCGACCACCGGGAGGATGAGGTAGTTCGTGGTGGAGAGATAAGCGTCGAGATAGCCGAGCGGCGTGACCTCGCCGGGAGCGAGACCGATCTCCTCCTCGGCCTCGCGTAGGGCCGTCGCGAGGGGCGAGGGATCGTTGGTGTCCATCTTGCCTCCGGGAAAGGCGATCTGGCCCGAATGCTCGCGCAGACCCGTGGAGCGCTCCGTGAACAGGATGGCGGGCTCGTCCGCGTGCAGCACCACGGGCACGAGCACCGCGGCAGGACGCGGCGGGCCGCCGGTCACGAAGGGCAGGATCGGCTCCGGATCGTGCATGTGGTCGCCACGCGGGTTCGCGGGCACCTCGAGCCAGCCCGGCGGCTCGGGCCGCAGGCGCTCCACGACGAATCCCGGAAAGTCCGTGATCGCAACAGCCGCAACCATCACGGACGCCCTCCGCTCTCGGCCGCGATGGGGAGGACAGACAGCACCATTACGGACGCCCTCCGGTCTCGGCCGTGGGGGCGATCGGAAAGACGGTCATCGCAGCCATCAGGCATCGGCTCCGAGGTCGGCCGCGGGGGACATCGGGCACGTCGCTGCCGCTCCCATCAGGAGCGACCTCCGATCTCGTCCGTGGGCGCGATCGGGAAGAAGGCGCCCTCGGTAGCGATCCCGAACAGGGCCTGCCCCTCGACCTCGCGCTCCTCGCCGAGTTCTACCAGATCGAGGGCAAGGGAACGGGTCACCCGGGCCCAGAGGTCGCCCCGCACCCGGATCGCGGGCTTCACCCCGTCATGGGCATCCCGCTCGAAGCGGAGCGGGTGATCGGGCCCGGCCCGCACGAGATCGTCCACGTTCGTGCGAAAGGCGATCTGACGGGCACCGCCCTCCCCCTCCACGGCCATCTCGACCGCGAGAAACGGCAGGTCGTCGACCGCGATCCCGACCCGCTCGACGGGGGTCACGAGAACGAACCGCTCCGGATCGCGGCGCAGGATCGTGGAGAACAGGCGCACGAGCGCGGGCCGGCCGATGGGCGAGCCGTTGTAGTGCCAGGACCCGTCGGCCGCGATGCGCATGTCGATCTCGCCGCAATAGGGCGGGTTCCAGCGCTCGACCGGAGGGGCGCCGCGGCGAGGGGCATCGGGCCCGAGCGCGGCGAGAAGGCGCCCGAGCGGGCCCGGGGGTGGGCCGGCATCGGCAGGGTCATCCGGTCGGGACATCGGCTCGTCGCAAACCTTTGTACGAAAAAGTGATGGGCCGCCGTCGACAGGGTTTCCGGGGCGCCTACTTCCCTCACAGCTAAGGAACAGGGTTGGCATCGTCCAGTGCGGCGACGGTCTTGCCATCGTCGCAACGCAAATTCGTTGTCTGGTCGCCCGCTTCCGCAGGGCTCCGCAAGGGCGGTTCACCAAAGCGTGTATGCGGCCCTTGGACCCGCTTGCATCCATGCGCCCACAAACGGCAGAGTAGATGCGGGGCTGTCGAGACCACATTTGCCATATACGGCGCCCCGCACGGCAAGATTGCAGCGGGGGCTGTTGAAGACCGGGTTACAGGAGAACCGCATGACGGCCAGCATCGCTCAGACGCCCACAGCCCTCGACGATGCCATCGTCCGCAACGCCGAGACGACTCTCGAGACCATCGGGCGCGCGCGCGACGCCATCCACACCGTCATCTTCGGCCAGGAAGACGTGGTCGATCTGACGCTCATCACCCTCCTGGCCTGCGGCCACGGCCTGCTGGTGGGCGTTCCGGGCCTCGCCAAGACGAAGCTCGTGGAAACGCTCGGCACCGTGTTGGGCCTCGATGCCCGCCGGGTGCAGTTCACCCCCGACCTGATGCCCTCCGACATCCTGGGCTCGGAGATCCTCGACGAGGGCGCCGACCGCCGGCGCTCGTTCCGCTTCGTGCGCGGGCCGATCTTCGCCCAGCTCCTCATGGCGGACGAGATCAACCGCGCGAGCCCCCGCACCCAGTCGGCGCTCCTGCAGGCCATGCAGGAATACCACGTGAGCGTCGGCGGCGAGCGGCACGACCTGCCGCGGCCCTTCCACGTGCTCGCGACCCAGAACCCGATCGAGCAGGAGGGCACCTACCCGCTGCCCGAAGCCCAGCTCGACCGGTTCCTCCTCGAAATCGACGTCTCCTACCCGACCCGCGACGCGGAGCGGCGCATCCTCCTCGAAACCACGGGGGCCGAGAGCGCCAAGCCCACCGCCGTGATGGATGCCGAGTCCCTTCTCGCGGCCCAGCGCCTCGTGCGGCGCCTGCCGGTGGGCGAGAGCGTCCTCGAAGCGATCCTCGACCTCGTGCGCTCCGCCCGTCCCGGGGAAGGCGCCTCGGAGATCACCGACAAGCTCCTCTGGGGTCCCGGCCCCCGCGCGAGCCAGGCCCTGATGCTGGCGGTGCGCGCCCGTGCGCTGATCGAAGGTCGCGTGGCGCCCTCCGTGGCGGACGTGGTCGCCCTCGCGGAGCCGGTCCTGAAGCACCGCATGGCGCTCACGTTCTCGGCCCGCGCCGACGGAGAGACGGTGACCGAGGTGGTCCGGCGCCTCACCGAACGGCTCGGTTAGTCGCCGCCGTGGCCCGGGTTCGGGTCCTCCCCGAGGAGGCACGCTCCCCCGGCAGGCGGGAGACGAACGACGCCTTGGCGCTCGCCAAGCGCATGCCGCGGCTCGTCCTGGAATCGCGGCGCGTCGCGGCGACCCTGGCGCATGGCGTCCACGGACGGCGCCGCGCCGGCACCGGCGAAAGCTTCTGGCAGTTCCGCCCCTTCGTGACGGGCGAATCCGCCCATCGCATCGACTGGCGCCGCTCCGGCCGCGACGACCGCCTCTATGTGCGCGAGCGCGAGTGGGAGACGGCCCATACCGTGTGGCTCTGGATCGACCGTTCCGCCTCCATGGGCTACGTCTCGGAGCTCGCGCAGGCCTCGAAGATCGAGCGGGCGCTGGTGCTGGGGCTTGCCCTGTCGAGCGCTTTCGTGGAGGCCGGCGAGCGGGTGGGGCTGCTCGGTCTCATGTCGCCCCGGGCCTCGCGGCAGATCGCGGAAAAGATCGGCGAGGCGATCGTCGCCGACCGGTGGTCGCTCGATGAGGACATACCCCCGCGGGCTCCGATCCCGACCCTCGACGAGGCGGTGCTCGTGAGCGACTTCCTGTCGCCGATCGACGAGATCTCCGGCGTCGTGGAGGCCATCTCGGCCCGCGGCGGGCGGGGCCACCTCGCCATGATCGTCGATCCCGTGGAGGAAACCTTCCCGTTCCAGGGTCAGGCGGTTCTGCACGATCTCGAAGCGGGCCTCCAGCTGCGCGTCGGCGACGCGGGGTCCTGGGGCCGGGCCTATCGCGACCGCATCGCCCGCCACCGGGGCGCCATCGAGGATATCGCGCGCCGCCGCGGCTGGACCTTCACGATCCACCGCACGGACCGGCCTGCCAGCGAGGCGGCGCTTCGTCTCATGACCCTGGTGAGCACGGCCCGCGGCGCCAGTTTCGGAGGGCGCTAGTGACCCTAACCTCCCGCACAGGCGAGCACGGCGTCGGGTGTCGGTCCTGGGGGCTGGTGATGGAATCGACCTTCCGCTCAGGCGAGCACGGCGGTCCCCACCGCGGCGGGGATCGTGGCGCTCGCCTGTGCGGGCCTTGGAAAGAGGCGATGGAAGCCCCGCTCCGCCGATCCCGAATGCCCGTCCGACCGCGCCGGGCGATGCGGCGCGTCTTCCTTGTGACCCTTCGACCGCGCCCAAGGGCGCGGCTCGACATCGGATGAGGTCTGTTCAAGGATGCTCGGCCTTCCTCTCACCTTCGCGGCACCGCTGGTCCTCACGGCCCTCGCTGCCCTTCCGGCGATCTGGTGGCTTCTCAAGATCACCCCGCCGCAGCCGCGCCGGGTCGATTTTCCGCCGCTCAAGATCCTCGCCGACCTGCTGCCGGAGCGTGAGACCCCCGCCCGCACGCCCTGGTGGCTGCTGCTCATGCGCCTCGCACTGGCGGCCTGCCTGATCCTCGCGGCCTCCGGGCCGGTGTGGAACCCGGCCGCGGTCGATGCCTCCCGGGCGCCGCTCCTGCTCCTCGTCGACAACGGCTTCAGCGCCGCCCACGACTGGCGCGACCGCCTAGCCGTCGCCGTGGAACGCGTCGAGGCCGCGGGCCGGGAGGGCCGATCCATCGCGGTGATCGGCCTGGCCGACCGCGCTGCCGACGTGCAGCCCTCGAGTCCCGCCGCCGTGCTGGAGCGCGTCCGCACCTTCCGGCCTCAGCCGCACCGGCCCGACCGGAGCGCCCATCTCGACGGCATCCGCCGCTTCCTCGAGGCGACGACGGATGCGGAGATCGCGTGGATCAGCGACGGGGTCGCAGGCGTTGACGCGCAATCCTTCACCGAAGGGCTCGGGCGCGTGGCAGCCGACCGCAGGATCACGGTTCTCAAATCCGACCGGGCGCCGGCGCTCGCCATCGCGGGCTCCGAGAACGCGGCCGGCGAACTCACCGTGCGGGTCGTGCGGGCGGAGGCGAACGGGCGCGACGCCGGGATCGTGCGGGCGCTCGATCTCCGCAACCTGCCGCTCGCCGATGCGCGCTTTGCCTTCGAGGGCGGCGCCACGGAGGCCACCACCCGCTTCGACCTGCCGATCGAGGTCCGCAACGGCATCGCGCGGATCGAGATCCTCGGCGAGGGTTCGGCCGGGGCCGTCACCCTCCTCGACGACCGGGGCAAGCGCCGCCGCGTCGGCCTCGTGTTCGGCGGCACCGCCGACCGGGCGCAGCCCCTCCTGGCTCCGACCTACTACATCTCCCGGGCGCTGAACCCCTTCGCGGAAATCCGCGAAGGCCGGGGCGGCGGCGCGGATGCGGTGCGCCAGCTCATCGACGAGCAGGTCTCGGTGCTCGTGCTCGCGGATGTGGGCGGCCTCGATCGGGAGACGCTCGCGCGCCTCACCACCTTCGTGGAACGCGGAGGCCTTCTCCTGCGCTTTGCCGGGTCGCGGCTTGCGGCGGGCAATGACGAGCTCGTGCCCGTGCGCCTGCGCCGGGGCGGACGCAGCCTCGGCGGCACCCTGTCCTGGGATACGCCGCGCACCTTCGCGCCCTTCACCCGGGAGAGCCCCTTCTTCGGCCTCGACGTCCCGACCGAGATCGGCATCCGCCGGCAGATCCTGGCAGAGCCCGACAGCGATCTCGCCCAGAAGACCTGGGCATCCCTCGTCGACGGCACGCCCATCGTGACGGCCGACAAGCGAGGCGACGGTCTTCTCGTGCTCTTCCACGTGACCGCCGACACCACCTGGTCGAACCTGCCCCTGTCCGGCCTCTTCGTCGAAATGCTGCGCCGGATCACGGCGCTGGCCGGCAGTCCGGACGATGTCGGCGCCGAGGCCCGCCAGGCCGAGGCGCCCCAGACCGTCGCGCCGCGCCTGACGCTCGACGGCTATGGCGGCTTCGTTTCGCCGCCCGCGACGGCCCGGGCCGTCACCCGCACCTACCGGGAGCGGGCGACGGACGAGCATCCGCCAGGTTTCTATGGTCCCGTCGATGGAGGTCTTGCCGTGAACGCGCTTCTCCCTTCGGACCGCCTGAGCCCCCTCGACTACGCACCGCTCAACGCCCGGATCGCTCCCATCGCGGGCGCCAAGACCGTGGACCTGCGCGCGCCGCTCCTCACGACCGCGCTGCTGCTGCTCCTCGCCGATACCCTGGTGTCGCTCTGGCTCTCGGGCCACCTCGTGAACTATGCCGGGCGCCTGCGCCGGGCCGGCGCCACCGCCGCGATCCTCGCGAGCGCCCTCGCCCTCACGGTACCCGGGGACGCGTTCGCGCAGCAGGCCCCGAACCCTCCGGCCACGGGGCAGACCGCCCCTGCCCTGCCCCCGCTCACCAAGGAGGGCGCCCAGGCCGCCCTGGTGACGCGGCTCGCCTATGTCGTGACCGGCGACGCCAACGTGGACGCGACGAGCCGGGCGGGCCTCGCGGGCCTGACGCAAGCGCTGGCCAACCGCACGGCCCTCGAACCCGGCGAGCCCGTCGGGGTCGATCCCGACCGGGACGAGCTTGCCTTCTATCCCCTGATCTACTGGCCGATCGTCACCGGCCGCCCCGTCCCGAGCGAGGCCGCCATCCGGCGGATCGACGCTTTCATGAAGGGCGGCGGAACCGTGATCTTCGACACCCGCGATGCCCTGAACTCCCGCCCGGGCGGCGCGCCGACGCCCGAAACCCAGGCCCTGCGCAAAATGCTCGCGAGCCTCGACATCCCGGAGCTCGAGCCCGTGCCTCGGGACCACGTGCTTACGAAGACCTTCTACATCCTCGAGGGATTCCCGGGCCGCTACTCCTCGAGTCAGACCTGGATCGAGGCCCTGCCGCCGGAAACCGAGGGCGAGGAGCGCCGGCCCGCGCGCTCCGGCGACGGCGTTTCGCCGATCATCCTCACCGGCAACGATCTCGCGGCCGCCTGGGCGGTCGGGCGCCGGGGCGAGGCGCTCTATCCGACGGTCGGCTCGGACCCGCGCCAGCGCGAGATGGCCTTCCGGGGCGGCATCAACATCGTGATGTACGCGCTCACCGGCAACTACAAGGCCGACCAGGTTCACGTGCCGGCGCTCCTGGAGCGTCTCGGCCAATGACGGCAACTCCGCGTCCTCCTGCCGGCGGCGCAGAGCCCGCCAGGCCCAGGATCCCGGAACCAGGTTCACGGACCCGCGCTCCGGGAGCGCCTCGGCCAATGACACAGGCCCCAGCTTTGCCTGCCGGAAACCGCGCTGCGGACCGGCGGCTCGGCCGGTCCGCAGGAGACCCCTTGTGATCTCGTTGACCTTCTCGCCCCTCATTCCCGACCTCGCGCTCTGGGGCCTCGGCGCCGTCGCGGCGCTCCTCGTCGTGCTGGCCTTCGTGTCCCGCGGGCCTGTCGCGATCGTGCGGGCGCTGGCGCTGTCCCTCGTCCTCCTCGCGCTCGCGAACCCCTCCCTCGTCCAGGAGGAGCGCGAGAAGGTGAAGGACATCGTCGCGGTGGTGATCGACCGCTCGACCTCGCAGACGCTGGGCGACCGGGCCGCCATGACCGACCGGGTCCGGGCCGAGTTGGAGCGCCGCTTCGGGAATCTCACCGACGTGGAGCCGCGCTTCATCGAGGCCGAGGATGGGGAATCGGATGACGGGACGCGCCTGTTCGCGGCCCTGTCCAACGGCCTCGCCGACGTGCCGCCGGACCGGCTCGCGGGCGTCATCATGGTGACGGACGGCGTCGTGCACGACCTGCCGCCCTCCGTCGATGCCATGGGTTTTCGCGCTCCCCTCCACGCTCTCGTGACGGGCCGTCCAAACGAGCGCGACCGGCAGATCAAGCTCGTCGAGGCCCCCCGCTTCGGGATTGTCGGCAAGGACCAGACGATCCGCGCGCAGGTGCTGGAGCGCGGCGGGACGGGGACGGCCGCCGTGACCGTGCGGCGGGACGGGCAGGTTTCGCAGCGGATCAACGTCCGCACGGGGACGCCCTTCTCCCTTCAGGTCCGCATCGATCACGGCGGCTCGAACGTGGTGGAGCTCGAAGCCGAGCCCCTCGACGGTGAGCTCACCCAGGCCAACAACCGGGCCGTCGTCACGATCGAGGGCATCCGCGAGAAGCTGCGCGTGCTCCTCGTCTCGGGCGAGCCCCATGCGGGCGAGCGCACCTGGCGCAACCTCCTCAAGGCCGACGCGAATGTCGACCTCGTTCACTTCACGATCCTGCGCCCGCCGGAAAAGCAGGACGGCACGCCGATCAACGAGCTCTCGCTCATCGCCTTCCCGACCCGCGAGCTGTTCCAGCAGAAGATCAAGGAATTCGACCTCATCATCTTCGACCGTTACGCGAACCAGAGCGTGCTGCCCTCGACCTATTTCGAGAACATCGTGCGCTACGTGCGCGAGGGCGGCGCCGTGATGGTGGCGGCAGGCCCCGAATTCGCGGGCGTCGCGAGCCTTGCGCGCACGCGCCTCTCCTCGATCATCCCGGGCGCTCCCGACGGACGCGTCCTGGAAGAGCCCTACAAGGCGCGCATCACCGGCCAGGGCGAGCGCCATCCCGTCACCCGCGACCTGCCGGGTTCGGAGCAGAGCCCGCCCGCCTGGGGCGAGTGGCTGCGCATCATCGGGGCTCAGGTCCCGACCGGCACGGCGCTCATGTCGGGGGCCGGCGACCTGCCGCTTCTGGTGCTGCGCCGCGAGGAGAAGGGCCGCGTGGCGCTTCTTCTTTCGGACCATGCCTGGCTCTGGGCCCGGGGATTCCGCGAAGGCGGGCCGCACCTCGATCTTCTGCGCCGCATGGCCCATTGGCTCATGAAGGAGCCGGCCCTTGAGGAAGAGGCCCTGCGCGCCAGCGTCACCAATCGCGACATCCGGGTCGAGCGTCAGACCATGCGCGACACCGCGGACCCCGTCACCTTGAGGTCGCCGAGCGGCGCCGAGCGCACGATCACGCTCTCCGAGGAGAGCCCGGGCCTCTTCACGGCCCGTGCGGAAAGCCGCGAACTCGGTCTCCACACCCTGCGCTCGGGCGATCTCGTGGCCTTCGTGAGCGTCGGCCCCCCGAACCCGCGCGAACTCGCCGACGTGTTCTCGACGCCGGATCAGATCCGCCCCCTCGCCGAGGGAACCGGCGGCTCCGTGCGGCGCGTCGCCGGCGATACGGGAACGGATGTGAGCGTGCCCCGCATCCAGGCGGTGCGCTCCGGCTCCCGCTTCGCGGGCGGCGACTGGATCGGCATCCGCCCGAGCCAAAGCGCCATCGTGCGCGGCGTGTCGGTGTTCCCACTGGCGCTGGGCCTCCTCGGCCTCACGCTCCTGATCGGCGCCACCCTCGCGGCCTGGATGATCGAAGGACGACGCAAGAGCGCTTGATCGGAGGCCCGGCAGTCCTTGCATGATCGTCGAGGGGCGACGCAAGAGTGCCTGACATCGGCCGCCCCGCCTCAGATTGCGGAGGGTGGCGCTCGATCCCGATTGCGGCTTGAGGCCTCTCCTGGTCTATCATCCCGGCCACGACGCACCGCACTCCTTTGTTGTGCGGCATGCTCTCGACGGGAAAGGAACCAGCATGCTCCGCCTCGCGGCCTCGATTCTCGCGCTCACCCTGACGGCCACAGGCGCCGGCGCCTTCGACCTCACGGAAGAAAACTTCCCGGCCCGCGTCAGAGGCCAGCCGGTGCCCGTGACGGCGCGCCTCGCGGAAGAGGGGCTCGGCTACTCGGTCCTCTACCGGGCACCCGAGGCCCGCGGCTATCGCGTTCAAGTAACCTGCCGGCAGGGACGCTTTTCGCGCATCGTCTGCCCGACGCCGGTCTACTCCGCGAGTTGCCCGCAGGCCCGCATCGCCTGCCGATGATCGTCAGGCCAGGGGCGAGGCCACGCTTCGCCTGTCCCCGGCGTGGACCGCCTGCCGCTCATGCGCGGGGCGGCCCGGGGGCGCCTCACGCCCGGGCCGGGAGAACCTTGCCGCGGGCCTGCTCCAGGGCGCCATCGACGAGGTCGAGGGCGAGGAAGCGTTCTGGGTTCACGGGAGCCGGCATGTCGAGCTGGCGGGGCGGAACGCGCCTGAAGCCGAAGCGGCGGTAATAGGGCTCGTCGCCCACGAGCACCACGAGGGTGTGACCGGCTGCCCGCGCGGCGTCCAGCGCCCGGCCGATGAGCGCCGCCCCGATCCCGCGTCCCTCGAAGGCCGGGTCCACCGTCACAGGCCCCAGCATCAGGGCGGGAACGGCGCCCGCAACGATGGGCGTCATGCGGATCGATCCGACGAGCAGGGTCCCGACGAGAGCCGTGAAGCAGAGATCCGGCGGCGGCGGCGCGCCCTCCCTCAGGCGATAGGCCGTCCGCGCGAAGCGGCCGGGCCCGAAGGCCCGCTCGTGCAGGCGCTCGATCGCATCGGCGTCGACAGGCCGTTCGGGCCGGATCACGAGGGAGAGTTCGGTCATGGGTATCCAGGCCCCGCGGAGTTAGAGCGAGAAGATCGCGGCGGCCGGATCACGAGGGAGCGTTCCGTCATGTGAAAGGACACCGAGTATCGGCCATTCGAGCCCAAGAATGCGCGCGGATCACGGGGAGGAGTTCGGTCATGAGAATCCAGGACGCGGGAGAGGACGGGTCGGCGGAGATTCAGCCGTTTCGTCGTCGGGCCTCAGAGCGCGTCATGGCGATCCTCGTCCGGCCGAGCGCCGGGCCTCAGGGCCTTAGCAGTGCCGGCGGCATGGCGCAAACGGCTCCGGCAGTCTCACCAGAGGCCGGACGGCGCGGTTCCGCCGCGCACAATCTCGTCGATGCGCCGGCGGGTGCCGGGGCTCGTCCCCGGCGGAAGGGCATCGAGGGGGAAGAACCCGGCCTCAGCGATCTCGCGGTCAGGCTGCTTTTCGGCGGTGATCCGGAAATCGCGCACCACATAGACCAGCACGTGGTCGCGCTCGGAAATCCCTCGGTTGAAATACACCCCGTGCAGAAGCGGCGGCCCGGTGACCTCGACGCAGGCCTCCTCCTGGAGTTCGCGGACGAGCGCGTCGAGCGCGGTCTCGCCGGCCTCGACCCCGCCTCCCGGGAGATACCAGCCCGCCGTATAGGTGTGCCGCAGGAGGAACACGCGCCGATCTCCCGAGAGCACGGCGCCTCGGACGCCCAGGGTCATGCCCCGCGTCACGCGCCAGTAGCGATGGAGGAGCGGACGCACCAGGGCACCGAAGGCGCGGGTGCGAAGGGTTTTGGGAGCGGTTTCGGGGTCGATGTCGGACATGGGCTCGGCTGAGGGGTCTCGCGGCATTGTAGAGCCGAATCCTAACAAAGGGATCAGGCTTGGCTGCACCGATTGGGGCCCGAGCCGCCGGGCGATGGCGGCAGCCACGGCCGCTGGCCCCAAGACACCTCCGACTGCGCGAGGCCACCTGATGTCGTCGGGATTGCGGATCTCGGCAAGGCGGCAAGAACTGAGGGCAGAGGCTTAGGAGCGGACTCGAAAGATCTTAGCGATAGATCAACAAACCCATTCTCTGAGAACATAGCTGACCGGGGAACTTGGCATGTGACCCGCATCCACTGCGGGGCTACATATGGTTCAGCTTCAAAGGTGCTCTCATGTTTCTCGCGTTCATCCTCTCCGGCCTCAACCGCCTCGGCGCCGCTCGCCGCCGCTTCGTCTGGTCGCCCGCGCTCGATCTCCGTGACGGGGCGATCCGGTCGGCCCTGATCCCCGGCGCCCAGTACTGAGGCTCTCCAGCCGGACCAGTTCTGCGATTCGTCCCAGCGTCGATCATCCATTCTACGGTCCCGCCGCCAGGTGGGACCGTGCTGCGTCCGGCCCTCAACAACCCTCGTGCCGCATCCCCGCAGCCGGCCTTGAAGCTCGACGCACCGCTCCTTAGAACTCTTCTAAGGAGTACTTCATGAAAGCTTTGTTCGAGCTCACCGAGCGCGAAGTTCTCGCCCTGGCGATCGCCAACGAGGAGGAGGATTCGCGGATCTACCAGAGTTTCGCGGAGCGCCTGCGCACCGAATTCCCCGCCTCCGCCGCCGTTTTCGACGAGATGGCGGACGAGGAGCGCGAGCACCGCTCATCGCTCTATGGTCTCTACCGCACCCGGTTCGGCGATCACCTGCCGCCGATCCGCCGCGAGGACGTGCGCGGCTTCCTGAAGCGGCGCACGGTATGGTGGAGCCCCAATCTCAACCCCGAGAAGATGCGCCGGGAAGCGGCCCTGATGGAGCTGCAGGCGGCCCACTTCTACGACCGCGCGGCTGAACAGGCCCGGGACGTGTCGGTGCGCGAGCTCTTCGTGAAGCTTGCCGAGATCGAGCGTGGGCACGAGCGCCGGGCGGGCGAACTCAACGATTCCCTCGTGACCGACGATGCCGCGGCAGCCGAGGAGAATGCCCAGCATCGCCTCTTCGTCCTGCAATACGTCCAGCCGGGATTGGCGGGGCTCATCGACGGTTCGGTTTCGACGCTCGCCCCCCTCTTTGCCGCCGCCTTTGCGACCCACAACAACTGGGAGACCTTTCTCGTCGGCATGGCGGCCTCGGTAGGTGCCGGGATCTCCATGGGTCTCACGGAGGCGCTCTCCGACGACGGCCTCATCACCGGGCGCGGCTCGCCCTGGCTCCGAGGGCTCGTCTGCGGCGTGATGACGGCGGTGGGCGGCATCGGCCACACGCTGCCCTACCTCGTCCCCGACACCTGGCCAAACGCCTTCATCGTCGCGACCGTCATCGCGGCCCTCGTGGTGGCCGTGGAACTCGTGACGATTTCCTGGATCCGCACCCGGTACATGGATACGCCCTTCCTGCGAGCCGCCTTCCAGGTGGTGGTGGGCGGGGTTCTGGTCCTCCTCGCGGGCATCTTCATCGGGAGCGCCTGAGGCCGGGAGGTGACGGCGTCCGCTTCTCCCCTCCCCGCGAGGGGAGCGTTTCGCTCGACCCCCGCTCTCAGGCGACTTGACCTTCTCCCGCGAGGTGCTGAACTCTCCTGGGGCTCGCCGGTTTGTTCTCGCGCATGTTTCGCATCGCCCATCTCACCGATCCGCATGTCGGCCCGCTGCCGCGGCCGAAGCTGCGCCATCTCCTGAACAAGCGGATCACGGGCTTCTACAACTGGCACCGGGGCGGGCGGCGCGACGCCCACGACATGGATCTTCTCGCGGCCCTCGTGGTCGACATGAAGGCGCAAGCGCCCGACCACATCGTCTGCACGGGCGATGTGTGCAACATCGGCCTGCCGAGCGAGTGGGTGACCTCTCGGGTGTTCATGGAGGAACTCGGAACGCCCGAGGACGTGACCTTCGTGCCGGGGAACCACGACGCCTATGTGCCGGGCTCCCTGGAAGGGCTGCTCCAGGAGCTTGCCCCCTGGGCGAGCGGCGACGGCGCCGCGCAGGCCTTCCCCTTCCTGCGCCGGCGGGGGTCGATCGCCCTCGTGGGGCTCTCCTCCGCCATCCCGACCTTGCCGTTCGTTGCGACCGGACGGGTCGGATCGCGCCAGAGCCGGGAGGTCGAGGCGCTTCTGACGGACCTCGGCCGGGACCCGAACTGTTTCCGGATCGTGCTGATCCACCATCCGCCGCACCGCGCCGGGGCGGAGCCCGGGCGCGAGCTCACGGATGCCAAACGCTTCGAGGGCGTGATCTCCCGGGCCGGCGCGGAGCTCGTGCTCCACGGGCACAACCATGTTGGATCCGTGGCCTTCCTGGATGGGCCTCGGGGACCGGTGCCGGTGATCGGCGCGCCGTCCGCATCGGCACGCGGCAGCATCCTCATCCACAAGGCCGGCTATCACCTCTTCACCGTAGGGCAGGACGAGACCGGCTTCTTCCTCACCGCGCAGCTGCGCGGATTGCGGCCGGACGGAACGGTCGGAGATTGCGGCATGCTCTCGCTCAATCGACCCCGAGCGTTGTCGCCATCGTCCTGAGCGCCCTCCCGGTATCGGGCCTGAGCGTTGTCGCCATCGTCCTGAGCACCCTCGCGGCATCGTGCCTGCGCGTAGTGGCCATTGTCCTGAGCACCGTCGCGGCATCATGCCTGAGCGTTGTCGCGCCGATCTTGAACACCGTATCGGGTCGGAGCATGGTCGCCATTGTCCTGAACACCGTCGCGGCATTGGCTTCAGATCAGGCGACGATTGCAGTATCGTCCCGCTCGCCGCTCAAGCGGTGTCCCCTCCATCCCGAACGCCAACCCGACATCGGCCCATGACCGACACCCTCCCTTCGAGCACACAACGGGTGCTGGACGCCGCCAGCGGCCTCGGCCTCGCAATCACCATCCGCGAGATGGCCCAATCGACCCGAACCGCGGAGGAAGCCGCGGCCGCCCGCGGCTGCGATGTCGGCCAGATCGTCAAGTCTCTGGTCTTCGCCGGGGCGACGAGCGGGAAGCCCTATCTCCTCCTCGTTTCGGGGCGGAACCGGGTCGATCAAGCTGGCGTCGAGAGCACCCTGGGCGAGGGCCTCGTGCGGCCGGACGCCCGGCAGGTGCGCGATTGGACGGGCTTCGCGATCGGCGGCATCCCGCCCTTCGGGCATGCTACGGCCCTTCAGACCATCATGGACCGGGATCTCCTCGCTTACGCAGCGGTCTGGGCCGCGGCCGGCACGCCGAACACCGTATTCGAGGTCGAGCCGTCCGCCCTCGCGAGAGCAACGGGTGCGTCGATCGATCGAGTATCGCCCGCCTAATCAACAAAGTGGAGCTGTATTGGAGGACCTTGACCTTGAGGCCGCGTGTAGACTGGGTCTTTGTCCGATGTTTCTTGAATATTCCCGCCGGCAACCCCGGGGTGGATTGGAACCGCTCAGCTGTTTTCTCGTTGACGGCGCAGCAGCAAGCCTAGCCGCGAAGAGCCGCCTGGCTTGTCGCGACACGCTTCGTTTGCCCAACAGGAGCAGATCCATGAACAAACATTTTGCCCTCGCGGCTCTCCTCGCGTCGGTCGCGATGCCGGCCGCCGCTCAGACCATGATGCAGCCTGCCCCGGCTCCGGTGGTCGGCGGCACGGTGGTGGCTCAGTCATCCGGTCCTGTCGTGGGCGGCACCGTCTTGGCGCCCGGCCCCGTGGTCGGTCAGCCCATGATGGCTCAGGGCGCGCCCGTGCGCATGGACCGCGAGACCTTCCGGATGATGGCGATGATGTCGGATTCCTTCGAGATCGCCTCGAGCCGCCTCGCCCTCGAGCGTTCGCGCAACCCGCGCGTCCTCGCCTATGCCCGGAACATGATCGCCGATCACTCGATGACGAGCCAGGCGCTCAACGGCGGCACCGCGGTCTATGCCGCTGACGGCAACCTCGTGACGGGCTCCGTCGCCGGTGCGGCGGCGGGGGCCGGCATCGGCTTCCTGGCCGGCGGCCCGGTCGGCGCGGCCGTAGGCGCGGGCGTCGGCGCCACGACCGGCTCGGTGGCCGGTGCCACGGGCGCGGGGGCAATCCGGACCGCCATTCCCCTCGATGCCCGCAAGAGCGAGATGCTCAACCAGCTCGCCGCGGCGGAAGGCCGGCAGTTCGACCGTCTCTACGGACGGATGCAGCTGGAGTCGCACCAGGAGGCGCTCGGCCTCTTCACCTCGTACTCGCAGAGCGGCGACGATCCCCAGATGGTGGCTTTCGCGCAGTCCGTGCTCCCGCATCTGCGCGATCACGTCGCCGGCGCTCGCCGCCTGCCGCGCTAGAGCATGATCCCGAAAAGTTGGAGACTTTTCGGACCAAGGTCATGCGGCTGAGACGGTGAGCATGATCCCGAAAAGTTGGAGACTTTTCGGACCAGGATCATGCGGCCGAACAAAGACTGAAGAGCCTGATCCGAGTCAACCGGATCGGATCAGGCTCTAAACGACGCGACGATCGAGAATGGGAAACGGCGGGCCGAGGCCCGCCGTTTTCTTTTGTCCAGACGTCTTTCCCGTCACCGCATGAAGGCCTCGACGTCGGCCCGCCGCGGCATCGGCGCGATTTTCTTGTCACCGCATGAAGGCTTCGACATCGGCCCGCTGCGGCATCGGCGCGACGGCGCCCTGCCCGAGGGTCGAGAGGGCGGCGGCCGCGTTGGCGTAAGCCGCCGCGCGAAACGGGTCGCCGTGCACGAGCCATTCGGCGAGAAAGGCTCCGTCGAAAGTGTCGCCCGCCCCCGTGGCATCGACGGCCTCGACCGGCCGGGCGGGAACCAGCTGCGTCTCGCCGGGAGTCGCCACCAGGGTGCCGGCCTTGCCGAGGGTCAACGCGACGACGCGGCAACCGAGACCGAGATAGAAGGCGCAGATGTCCTCCGGACGCTCCAACCCCGTGAGCTGGCGCGCATCGTCGTGGCCCGGCAGCGCGATATCGGCCATCGCCACGGCTGCGTTGATGACGGCCCGTGCCCGGTCGAGAGGCCAGAGGCGCAGGCGCAGATTGGTGTCGTAGCTGACAAGCGTGCCGTTCGCCCGGGCATGCCGCATCGCCGCGAAGCCCGCGTCGGCGCAAGATTCCGAGATCGCCTGGCTGATCCCGGAGAGGTGCAGCACGCGGGCGGAGGCGATCTGCGCGAGGGGGAGATCGCCGGGCCCCATGAGGCTCGCGGCGGAGCCCGCCCGGAAATAGCTGAACACATGACCCTCGGGACCGTAGGAGATGAAATAGATCCCCGTGCGTTCACCGGGCTTGATGGGAGCCGAGCTGAGGTCGACGCCCTCCCGATCCCAGAGCGCGTGGAAGTCGCGCCCGAAGGCATCGTCGCCGAGAAAGGTCGCGATGCCCGTGCGGGCACCCTGGCGGGCCGCCGCGATCACCGCATTCGAAACGTCCCCGCCGAAGCCTGGCAGGTAGAGGCGTTCTCCCCCGCGCTCCACATGGGCCAGTTCCATGAGGGGCTCGCCGAGGGCGAGAATATCGAGCGTCTTCGTCATGCAGGGCCTACGGATCGAGGGCGAAGCGGGCGTTCGCCGAGGGCGAGAATATCGGGCGTCTTAGACATGACCGATGCGCGGAATGCCGGGCCGACGGGAGTGCGCCGGGGACGAGGCCACGGAAGGTTTGCGTCACGAACGAACCCATCGGCTATCGGGGCAGAACCGCATAGGGCATCGCAACGGGAAGCGCATCCCCCACCGCCACCACCTTGCCGGGATTGAGGATGTTCTGCGGATCGAGCGCGGTCTTGAGCGTTCGCATCAAGTCGAGGGCGACAGGGTCCTTGTAGTGCACGAGTTCGTCGCGCTTCATGAGGCCGATCCCGTGCTCGGCGGAGATCGATCCGTTCATGGCGTGCACGATGTCGTGGACGATGCGGTTGAAGCGCTCCCATTCGGCGAGGAACGCCGCCTTGTCCATGCCGACGGGCTGGGACAGGTTGAAATGGATGTTGCCATCGCCGAAATGCCCGAAGGCACAGACTCGCACGCCCGGCATCGCGACCTCGCAGGCCGCCCCCGCCACGGTGATGAATTCCGCGACGCGGGAGACCGGCACCGCAACATCGTGCTTGATGGAACCACCCTCGCGGCCCTGCACCTCCGACAGGCTCTCGCGCAGATGCCAGAGGGCCCGGTTCTGCGCCTCGCTCGCCCCGATGGCGGCATCGCCCACGAGGCCGTCCTCGATGGCGCCCCCGAGAAGCGTTTCGAGAAGGCCCTGCAGATCGGTGTCGGCCTGAGGCGAGGAGAATTCGACGAGGGCGTAGGCTTCGTGCTCGTCCGCGAGGGGTCGCACGGCGCCGCTCGCATGCTTGAGCACGATCGCGAGCCCGAAGCGCGGCATGTATTCGAATGCGGTAAGCGCCTCGCCGGCTCCGGCCCTGAGACGCTCGAAAAGGACCAGGGCGTCCTGCGGGGAAGCGGCGCCGACGAATGCCGTGACCCGCTGCTTCGGCTTCGGGAAGAGCTTCAGGACCGCGGCCGTGATGACCCCGAGCGTGCCCTCGGAGCCGATGAAGAGGTCCTTGAGGTCGTAGCCCGCATTGTCCTTGCGCAGGCCCTTGAGACCGTTCCAGATCCGACCGTCGGCGAGGACGACTTCGAGGCCCAGCACCAGGTCGCGGGCATTCCCGTAACGGAGCACCGCGGTGCCGCCGGCGTTGGTGGCGAGGTTCCCCCCGATGCGGCAGGAGCCCTCGGAGGCGAGCGACAGGGGAAACAGGCTGTCCGCGCGGTCGGCAGCCTCCTGCACGGATTTCAGGATGCAGCCGGCCTCGGCCGTGAGCGTCGCATTGACGGGATCCACCTCCCGGATCCGGTCGAGGCGGGCGAGCGAGAGCACGACGCCCCCATGAGGCACGCCGCCGCCCACGAGCCCCGTATTGCCCCCCTGGGGCACGACGGGAACGCCGGCGCGCGCGCATTCGCGCACCACGAACGCCACCTCCTCGGTGCTGCCGGGGCGCACCACGGCCTCCACGCTGCCGCGATAAAGCCCCCGGGCCTCGACGAGATGACCCGCCACATCGGTCTCGGACGTGAGCACATGGGCGGCGCCGAGGCCGGAGCGCAGGGCCGAGAGGAGCCATTCGGGCGGCGGTGCATGAACGGTCATCGTGTCTGCCTCTTCATCCCTGCCGGTCCAGATCGTTCATCACAAGCTCATGAGATCCGCCGATCGCGGGCATTCCTCGGGGCCAGCGCGCACCCGGCCCCTTGCCGCCGTGCAGTCTTTGCCCCTTGAGAGACGGACCGCAAGTGCGGGCGATTCGGAGGGGGCCGCGAACCCTCGCAGAAAGGGCCGGCGAAAGGGAGCGGATGGAGATCGGCATCGTCGGCGAGTTGGTGGGCCTCTTCACCTCCGCCTTCCTCTCGGCCACGATCCTGCCCGGCACCTCGGAGGCTGCCCTCGTGCTGGTTCTCGCCGCCGGAACGGCCTCGGCGGCCCTGGCCGTGGCCGTCGCGACCGCCGGGAATGTCTGCGGCAGCGTGCTCAACTGGGCGATCGGTTACTTCTTCGCCTCTTACCGGGACCACCCCCGGTTCCCCGTGAAGCCCTCCAAGTTCGAGCGATACTCGGAAATCTACCGGAAATGGGGCGTGTGGACCCTGCTGATGTCCTGGGTGCCGCTGATCGGCGACCCGCTCACGATCATCGCCGGGGTGATGCGCTCGCCTCTCCCCCTCGTGATCGTTCTCGTCGCCCTCGCGAAAGGCCTGCGCTACCTCGCGGTAGCGGGCGCCGTGAGCCTGTTTTAGGGTTCGCTCGCTCTGCATCGCCAGGGCGATGCTGTCCCAGAGCCGGCTTCCTCTGTTAAAGGAACCCTCCCCTTCGATAGGCCCCCATGGCATTCGTGATCCCCGCTCCTTCGATCCCCACGCTCCCGATTGCCGGCACCGGCGATCTCTTTCCTGTGCGACGCGTCTACTGCGTCGGACGCAATTATGCAGCCCATGCCCGCGAGATGGGCGGGGACCCGACCCGGGAGCCGCCCTTCTTCTTCTCGAAACCCGCCGATGCGCTCCAGCCGGTGCCTGCGGGTGAGATCGTGGATCACCCCTACCCGCCGCAGACCGAGAACTATCATTTCGAGATCGAGATGGTGGCGGCGCTCCGGAGCGGCGGACGCGACATCCCGGTCGAGGGGGCTCTCGACCATGTGTTCGGCTACGCGGTCGGCCTCGACATGACCCGGCGCGATCTGCAGGACGACGCCAAGGCGCTCCGCCGCCCCTGGGAGCTTGCCAAGGGCGCGGATCTCTCAGGGCCCGTCGGGCCGCTGCATCCCGCCTCCGCGATCGGCCATCCCGCGCGGGGGCGTATCGCGCTCAGCGTCGACGGCACTGTCAGGCAGCAGGCGGACCTCGCTGACATGATCTGGTCGGTCGCCGAGCAGGTCGCCTACCTGTCGCGATACTTCGAGCTGAAGCCCGGCGACGTGATCTTCGCCGGCACCCCCGAGGGCGTCGGTGCGGTGCGGCGCGGGGAGACCATGACGGGCTCGATCGAGGGCCTCGGCGAGATCGGCGTGCGGGTGGTGTGAGCGTCAGCCGTCACGAGCGCTTGCAGGGAGGGGAGAGCTCCACCCCTTCCTCACGAGCGCTTGCGGTACACGAGCAGCGTCTCGAACGTGCCCGCGCGCTCCACGTCCCGGCCGCGCTCCCATTGTGCGATCACGTCCTTGGCGCTGTGGTCGGCCCGGTCGAAGGCGAAGGAGCCGGGATAGAACAGGATGTGGCCGCCGGGCCGCGTCTTGTCGGTGAGGAGGTTGGCGACGTCGAGATCGGTGAGTGCCCCGTAGGCATCGTTCTTCTCGCCCCGGAACTCGCAGAGGTGGAACAGGGTCACGACATCGAAGGCCGGCAGGAGGCGCTCGTTGAGAAGATAGATGTCGCCGAACACCGCATTGTAGTGGCGCAGAACGTCGGGCCGTTCGATCGCGAGCTTCACGAAGGTCTCGTATTCCTGCGGCGCGGCCGTGATGCCGAGAACCGCGTTGCGGCGCTTCGGATCCGCGCACTCGATCCCGACGACGTGATGCCCGCCGGTGCCGAAATGATAGATCGTCGAATCCGTGATGCGATTCGCATCGAGCCACTGGATGAAGTGCACGTCGCAGGGGCATTCCTTGACCCGCAGGTCCCAATAGGCATCCCAAAAATGAAGGGCGGGCTGCGCCTCGGGGGAAGCTGGGGGCGTGACGGCGGGCGGAATGGACGGCGTGGTCATGGTCGATCCTGTGGGCAAAAACTAACGGATGGCGCGGGTGGCAAGCTTGCGTGAGCCCGAGCGGCGCGGAGAAGACGGCACGGCGGCGCCGAGATCGGTGAGCCGCGCCCCGCCCTCGCCGCGCAGCAGGCCGAAGCGGCGGTCGTGGAACGGTTCGAGGCCGGGCCGGTGGCCGATGGAGATCACGGTGGTCTCCGGCAGAAGCGAGCGCATGAGGAGCATGAGCCGGGCCTGGCTCACCTCGTCGAGGGCCGATGTCGCCTCGTCCATGATCACGACGCCGGGACGTTGCAGGAAGAGACGGACGAATGCGAGGCGCTGGCGCTCGCCCGCGGAGAGGATCTGATCCCAGCGGTCCACCGCATCGAGGCGTGGAGCGAGCTGCGGCAGGCCGCATTGCTCCAGCATGGCCCTGATGGCCTCGTCCGAGACCGCCCCCTCGGTCGCGGGATAGAGGAGGACGTGGCGCAGCGAGCCGAGCGGCAGATAGGGCCGCTGCGGCACGAAGGCCACGGGGCCCGGCAGAAGCACCCGGCCGTTGCCCCAGGGCCAGAGACCCGCGATGGCCCGCATGAGCGTGCTCTTTCCGATGCCGGATTCGCCCGTGATCAGCACCTTCTCGCCGGCCGCGATGCTAAGGTCGGCATGGTCGATCAGCACGGTCCCGGACCGGTCCGTCACGGTAAGCGCCTGGAGGAGGATGCCGCCTTCGGGGCGTTCCCCGACCTGGATGCACTCGGCGCCCTCCGGCAGGTCGGCTTCGAGATCATCCACGGCCTCGACCACGGCCATGACGCGCTCCGCCGAAGCGTGCCATTGGGCGACGGATTTGTAGTTGTCCACAAGCCAGGCGATCGCGACCTGGACCTGGGCGAAGGCGGCGGCGAGCTGCGTGACCGCGCCAAGGGACAATTCGCCGGAGAGATATTTCGGCGTCGCGAGCAGGAGCGGGATCACCGGCACGAGGGCGCCGCTGGAATTGGTGATCCAGGTCAGCCGCGCATGCAGGCCGACCACATGGAGCCAGCGGCCGACGAGCCCGGCATAAGTCGTGGCAAGAAGCGCCCGTTCGTCCCGCTCCCCACCCACGAGGGCGACGCTCTCGGCGTTCTCCCTGAGGCGCGTGAGCTCGAAACGCAGTTTGGCTTCGGCCTCGTTCTTGCGGGCGACGCCCGCGATGAGCGGGCGCCCGACGCGCACGGTGAGGACCGAGGCCACGACCCCGTAGAGGATCGCCGCGAGGGTCATGTAGGCCGGGATCGTGACGGCCGTGCCGCCGATCTCGACCGTGAGCGAACCCCCGACCGACCAGAGGATGCCCACGAAGGCCAGCGCCGTGAGCACGGCGTGGAAGAGCCCGATGGCGAAATCCACCACAGGCTCGGTCGCCATGCGGCTATCGTCGGCGATGCGGTATTCGGGGTTGGCGGGCTCGGTGCGGGCGAGGTTCAAGCGGTAGAAGCGCTTGCGGATGGTCCACAGGTCGATGAGGCGTCCGACGAGCCATTCGCGCCAGCGCACCTGCAAGGTCTCGCGGGTAACCACGATCCCGACCCCGACGGCCGCCACGAACACCACGAGCCCCGCGAAGACGGCGACGGCGAGGAGCAGGGTCGGCCGGTCGCGCTGCTCCAGGGCATCGAAGAACAGGCGGTTCCAGCGGTTGACGCTCACGTTCGCGCCGATGTTCACGACCAGCATGGCGGCCAGGGCCGCCGTGAGGAGCCAGGCCCGGCGGGACGAATGCCCGCGCCACCAGCCCCCCGCGAAGGCCGCAAAGCTCCGCACGATCCGGCCCCGAGGGGGCCTGGCCTCGGTCTCGTGAGGCAGGGGCGGTGCGGTCATCCTAGGGTGAAAGCTGTGGCTGCGGAGGGGCGAAGGTGACCCGTTAAGGTTTCGAAATCGTTCCGGCCTCGCCGGCCGGTGACATCCGCCACGTTATCAAGCCTGGAGGGAGCCGCAACGGCCCCAATGCCCGCTCGACCGATCTGGCAGCACCAGCAGGCCGCCCGGGACTTGTCAGCGCCCGGCCTTTTCGGATTACTGAGGCCCTGAGCCAGCGGCCCCGGCCTTAAAGGCTCCACAACCAGCGGTCCGCGAAAGGGCCGCGATCTCGGAAGGGAACTATCATGACGTTGCTGAAGACTCTCGGCCTCGCCCTCCTCGGCGCTGGGCTCGCTACTACCGGGGCTGCGGCCCAGGGCAAGAAGTGGGAGACCGTGAAGATCGCCACCGAGGGCGCCTATGCGCCCTGGAACATGCAGACCGCAGGCGGCAAGCTCGAGGGCTTCGAGATCGACCTCGCCAACGAGCTCTGCGGCCGCATGAAGGTGAAGTGCGAGATCGTCGCGCAGGATTGGGACGGCATCATTCCGGCGCTCCAGGCTAAGAAATACGATGCCATCATGGCGGGGATGTCGATCACGGATAAGCGTCTGGAAGTGATCAACTTCTCCGGGGCTTACGCCAACGACCCGAACGGGCTTGCGGTGCCCAAGACCTCCGATCTCGCCAAGATGCCGGGCACCGGCCAGCGCTTCAGCCTCAACACCCAGGAGGCCGAGGCCCAGAAGGCGATCGATGCCATGAAGCCGCTCCTGAAGGGCAAGACCATCGGGGTCCAGGGCTCCACCACCCACGCGGCCTTCGCGGACAAATACCTGAAGGGCACCGTCGAGGTGCGCGAGTACAAGTCCACCGAAGCTCACGACCTCGACCTCGCGGCGGGCCGCATCGACGGCGTGCTGGCGGATTCCGCGACCCTGCGGGGCACCCTCGAGAAACCCGAGTTCAAGGATTTCGCGATCGTGGGCCCGGGCTTCACCGGAGGTGTCCTGGGCCGTGGCGTGGGGGTCGGCCTGCGCAAGGAGGACACGGAGCTCAAGACCATGCTCGACGAGGCCATCAAGGCAGCCATCGCGGACGGAACGGTCAAGAAGATCTCCGAGAAGTGGTTCAAGAGCGACCTCACCCCCCAGAGCTGAAGCATCGCGCGGTTTTCTCGACGACATGGCCGGGGCAACCCCGCGTCTCGGAGAGGTTCTACAACCAGAGAACGTATGGGAAGGCGCGGCACCCGCCGCGCCTTTTTGCATCCGTGCAGTCGAAAAGGGCTGGTCTCGCCTCAATTTCAGCGGGGGGAGGGCTTGCGCGGGCGGCTCGTTTCCGGATTAGCTTCAGGCACAGCCGGGGCGCCTCAGCGCCTTCGGTCAACGGCCCGCGAAGCGGCTCACAACAGGGGATCAGGCATGAACGTCGTGAAAATTATCGCAGCGGCAATCCTCGGCGCGGGTCTCGCCGCCACCGGGGCTGCGGCCCAAGGCAAGAAGTGGGAGACTGTGAAGATCGCCACCGAGGGCGCCTATGCGCCCTGGAACTTCACGGGCCCCGGCGGCAAGCTCGAGGGCTTCGAGATCGACCTCGCCAACGAGCTCTGCGCCCGCGCGAAGGTGAAGTGCGAGATCGTGGCTCAGGACTGGGACGGGATCATCCCGGCGCTGCAATCCAAGAAGTACGATGCCATCATGGCGGGCATGAACATCACGGATAAGCGCATGGAGGTCATCAACTTCTCGGCCCCCTACGCCGCCACCCCCCACGGCTGGGGCGTGATGAAGGACTCGCCGCTCGCCAAGCTCGCCGGCACCGGCACCGCCCTCAGCATCGACAAGGATGCGGACGGCGCCAAGAAGACGATCGAGGCCTGGAAGCCGCTCCTCAAGGGCAAGACGGTCGGCGTGCAGACCTCGACCGTCAACTCGCAATTCGTCGAGAAGTACTTCAAGGACACCGTGATGATCCGCGAATACAAGACCACCGAGCAGCACGACCTCGACCTTGCAGCTGGGCGCCTCGACGCGATCTTCGCCGGTCACGGCGCGCTCGCGGCCACGAAGGAGAAGGCCGAGTTCAAGGACATGGTGATCGCGGGCGCCGGCGTGCGCGGCGACGTTCTCGGGCGCGGCGTGGCGGTGGGCATGCGCAAGGAGGACGCTGAGCTCAAGACGCTCTTCGACGACGCCATCAAGGCCGTGATCGCCGACGGCACCCTGAAGAAGCTCTCCGAGAAGTGGTTCAAGATCGACGCCACTCCTCAGGCGTGATGGCGGGCCTTCCCCCTCTCCCCGCTCGCGGGGAGAGGGCTGGGCTGAGGGGCCGGTCGGTTGGAGCGTGATGGGGGTCGAAGGCTCCCATGCGTGACCTCGACGTTCCTGAACCCCGCCGCAATGCCGAGGTGGACGACGATGTCTTTGGCGTGCTGGACACGATCTTCCATCACTTGCAGCCGTCGGATGCGATGAGCTCGTCCGACCAGCCCCTCACCCCACCCCTCTCCCCGCCGGCGGGGAGAGGGAGCGAGTAGGCGCCCGTGCAGCAGCTGAGCTATTTCGAACTCGTGGGCTTCGGCCCCAACGGCTGGGGTTTCTCCCTGCTGAAGGCGGCCGGGATGACGCTCGCCGTCGCCTCGTGCGGCTTCATCCTGGGCGCCCTCTTTGGCAGCCTCATCGCCTGGGCGAAGGTGGCGGGAGGCATCGTGCTCCGCGCTTTCGCCGACGGCTACACGACGGTGCTGCGCGGCATCCCCGATCTCCTCGTCATCTACCTGTTCTACTTCGGGGGCAGCGCGGTCCTGAGCCGGATCGGGAGCCTCTTCGGCTATGACGGCTTCATCGGCGTGCCGGCCTTCGCGACCGGCGCCATCGCGATCGGGATCGTCTCGGCGGCCTACCAGGCCGAAGTGTTCCGCGGCGCCTACCAGACCGTGAGCCGCGGCGAGATCGAAGCCGCGAAATCCGTCGGCATGCACCGCTTCCTCATGTTCCGCCGCATCATCGCCCCGCAGGTCCTGCGCTACGCGATCCCCGGCCTCGGCAATGTCTGGCAGCTCGTCCTGAAGGAATCCGCCCTCATCTCGGTCACGGGCCTCGTGGAGCTTCTGCGGCAGTCCAACATCGCGGCCGGATCCACGCGCCGGCCCTTCGACTTCTTCCTCACCGCCGCGGCGCTCTACCTCGTGATCACCTGGATCTCGACCCTTCTGTTCCAGCGCGCCGAATCCTACTCGCTGCGCGGCGTCAGGAGGGCTGCATGACGACGAACCTCACGACGAGTCTCCTGGGCCGGCTCCTCCGCGCCACGCGGTGCCAGGCCGGTCGCAGAATGACGCACCCCCCGATCTCCACCCGAGGAGCGCGCTGATGGATTTCGCCTTCATGGGTGAAACCTTCCTGGCCCTCATGGCCGGGGTGCCGCTGACCCTCAACCTCGCCGCGGCATCGGTCGGCCTTGGGGCGATCGTTGCCATGGCGCTCGCGCTCATGCGCATGTCGGGCGTTCCGCCGCTCGACTGGTTCGCGCGGTCCTACGTCTTCGTGTTCCGCGGCACGCCGCTGCTCGTTCAGATCTTCCTGATCTATTACGGCCTCGGGCAGTTCCGCCCCTCGCTGCAGGCTTGGGGGCTGTGGGCCTTCTTCCGCGAGCCCTATTGGTGCGCGCTTCTCGCGCTGACCTTGAACACGGCGGCCTACGCGAGCGAGATCATCCGCGGCGGCCTGCAGGCGGTGCCCTACAACCAGGTGGAGGCGGCCCGGGCCTGCGGGATGTCGGGCCTCCTCCTGTTCCGCCGTATCGTGTTCCCGATCGCGGTCCGGCAGGCCCTGCCGGCCTATGGCAACGAGATCATCCTGATGGTGAAGGCCACCTCACTGGCCTCCATCGTGACCATGATGGAGGTCACGGGCATCGCCCACAAGCTGATCTCCCAGACATTCCGGGCGGTCGAAATCTTCATCGTGGCGGGCGCGATCTACCTCATCCTGAACTTCCTGGTCACGCGGATCATCGCGGCGCTGGAACATTGGCTCTCGCCGCATCTGCGCCAGGCGCCGCTGATCCAGTCTCCGCCCGCCGTGGCGGCCCATGTCTAGAGCATTGATCTCGTGAGGTGGATCCGGCTCACGTGAAGAGAAAGCGACCACGAAAACGACCAGAGCTCGACCCAGTGCTACCGGATCGGATCGTGCTCTAACCGAATTCTTGTTTGACCGCATGATCCCGAAAAGAATCCAACCTTTCGGGATCATCCTCCAACCGGAGCGTCCCGTGCAGGCCGTCTCGCAATCCTCCCCTCAGCCCGACACGCCCGCCGTCACGGTCGAGGGCCTCCGCAAGAGCTTCGGATCCCTCGAGGTGCTCAAGGGCATCTCTCTGAAAGCTCAAACCGGCGACGTGATCTCGATCCTGGGCGCCTCGAGCTCGGGCAAATCGACCATGCTCCGGTGCATCAACATGCTGGAAGTCCCGGATGCGGGAACGATCCGGATCGACGGGGAAGCGATCCTGCTCAAGAAGGGCCGGGGCGGCCGCGCGGAGCCGGCCAACCGCGCCCAGGTGGACCGTATCCGCTCCCGGGTCGCGATGGTGTTCCAGAGCTTCAATCTCTGGTCCCACATGACGATCCTTGAGAACGTGATCGAGGCGCCCGTCCACGTGCAGGGGCGGCCCCGGGGGGAATGCATCGCGGAAGCCGAGGCGCTCCTCGCCAAGGTCGGGATCGCCGACAAGCGCAACCACTACCCCTCGCACCTCTCGGGCGGCCAGCAGCAGCGCGCCGCGATCGCCCGTGCGCTCGCCATGCACCCCAAGGTGATGCTCTTCGACGAGCCGACCTCGGCCCTCGATCCCGAACTCGTCGGCGAGGTGCTCCGCGTGATGCGATCGCTCGCGGAAGAAGGCCGCACGATGCTCGTCGTCACCCACGAGATGGGCTTCGCCCGTGATGTGTCTAACCGCGTCGTGTTCCTGCACCAGGGCATGATCGAGGCGGAGGGCGCGCCGGCGCAGATGTTCGGCGCCCCGACATCGGACCGCTTCAAGCAGTTCATCTCGAGCCACCGCTGAAATCCCTCTCCCTCCAGGGGAGAGGGACTATAATCACCGCTCCCCGAGGCGCTGAGCCGTTCCGTCGATCTGACTCGGTCCGTGCTTGCGGCCCAGGTGCTCATTGATGATGCGCAGGTTGCGCTGGTTGGCCTTGAAGAACAGGTCGAAGGCATCGCCCGCCACGGGGATGGCGCCGATGGCGGTGTCGACCGCCACGTTTGCCGCCATGCGCGCGATCTTCCAGCGCGGCAGGCCGAGCTGGCGCGCCTCCCAGATGATGTAGCTCGCGAGAATCGTCGAGATCGCGTCGCCGATGCCGGGCACGAGGCCGATCACGGCATCGAGACCGACGCGCCGGTTGGTGCCGGGAATCACGAAGGCGTTGTCGAGCAACTTCGCCAGCATGGTGATGCGGGCGAGCGAATCCGCTTGGGTCGGGCCCACCGCCTTCAGGGCTTCGAAAGCAGAGGTGCGAGACGCATGCATCCAGGTTTCCTCCAGCGCCGTCCCAACGACGGCGCAACGGAGGTTATGTGTGGATTGGCGCCCCCATGCGCAAGATGCGCAGTCCCTGAGGATTTCGAGGCTAAGCTACTGACCTTGCAAGCCTATTCCCGACCCATAACGGCCAAGCTTTGCGCCGGCCCGTCCAAGCTCTACAGTCCGGATTCGCTCGTTCTTCCAGGACCGCCCCGGAGCCGCCATGCCCTCGACCGTCCCCGCCGCCCCGCTTGCGGCCCGTATCGCGCAGGGGCGCGGCGCGGCGCCCGCGGATCGGGTGATCCGGGATGTGCGTCTCCTCGATCTCGTCACGGGGGAGCTCGTACGCACAGATATCGCGATCTGCGGCGACACGATCGTGGGCACCTACGGCTCCTATTCCGGCAAGACCACGATCGAGGGACGCGGCCGAATCGCGGTTCCCGGGTTCATCGACACGCATCTGCACGTCGAGTCCTCCCTCGTGACGCCGCTCGAATTCGACCGCTGCGTTCTGCCCCACGGGGTCACGACCGCGATCTGCGATCCCCACGAGATGGCGAACGTCATCGGCACCGCCGCGTTCGACTATTTCCTGGAATGCGCCGGCCACACCGCCATGGACCTGCGCATTCAGCTGTCGAGCTGCGTTCCGGCGACGCATCTCGAAACGGCGGGCGCGCGGATCGAGGTCGCGGACCTCCTGCGCTATCGCAGCCACCCGAAGGTGATCGGCCTCGCGGAGTTCATGAACTTTCCCGGCGTCCTGAACGCGGATGCGGGCTGCCTTGCCAAGATCGAGGCCTTCACGGACGGGCACGTGGACGGCCATGCGCCCCTTCTGCGCGGCCTCGATCTCAACGGCTATTGCGCCGCCGGCATCCGCACGGACCACGAGACCACCACCCCCGAGGAGGCGCTGGAAAAAATCCGCAAGGGCATGCATGTGCTGATCCGCGAGGGTTCGGTCTCGAAGGACCTCCACGCGTTGAGTCCTCTCCTCACCCTGGCGCATGCGCCGTTCCTGGCGCTCTGCACCGACGATCGCAATCCGCTCGACATCGCCGAGGAGGGCCACCTCGACTATATGATCCGCACCCTCATCGGGCTCGGCTGCGAGCCACTTGCGGTCTACCGCGCGGCTTCACTCTCGGCGGCACAAGCCTTCGGGCTGAAAGATCGCGGCATGATCGCGCCGGGCCGCCGCGCCGACATCGTGCTGTTGGACGATCTCGAGTCCTGCGCGGTCTCCGACGTGATTGCGGGCGGGCGGATCGTGAACGAGGCGCTCTTTGCGGCGCGCGGAAGCGTGGCGCCGGTCGGGCTCGACAGTGTCCGGCTCGACCCCGTGAGCCCGCGGGATTTCCGCGTCCCCGAGACGGCCGGCGACGCGCATGTCATCGGCGTCATTCCGGGCAAGATCATCACCGAGCATCTGCGCCTTCCCCTGCCCCGTCGCGACGGGGCGCAGGAGGTCGATCTCGGCCAGGATGTCGTGAAGGTGGCTGTCGTGGCGCGGCACGGGGTGAACCGCAATATCGGGCGCGGCTTCGTGAAGGGCTTCGGCCTCAAGCGGGGCGCGATCGCGTCGTCCGTCGGCCATGACAGCCACAACATCTGCGTGGTGGGGGCGGACGATGCCAGCATGGCCGCTGCCGTCAACCGCCTGCGGGAGATCCAGGGCGGGTTCGTGGTGGCATCCGAGGGGGTCGTACGGGCGGAGCTCGCGCTCCCGATCGCGGGGCTCATGAGCGAGCGCCACTACGAGGCCGTGCGCGATGCGCTCTATCCTCTCCGTGCGGCCGCCAAGGCCCTTGGCGTCACCCTGCCCGAACCCTTCCTGCAGGTCGCCTTCCTGCCCCTCCCCGTGATCCCGCATCTGAAGATCAGCGATTTCGGCATGGTGGATGTGGATCGGATGGAGCTCGTCGCCACCGAGCGCACGTCTCCCCGGCAGATCGCCCAATGAGACACGGCATGCAGCACCTGGTACTGCCCATCGGGCCGGAGGCCTTGTCATGAGCGCGCCATCCCTTCTGACGCTTGATCCGGGCGGCATGGCGGTGGCGTCGGGCTCCTGGACGGCTGGCAGCGCCGCCGACCTCGAGCGCCTGCTCGCCTCCTTGCCGGCCTCCACGCCCCGCGCGCTCACCGTCGACGCCTCCGGGATCGAGGAGCTCGACACGTTCGGGGCCTGGCTCCTCGAACGGCTCTCGCGGAGCGCCGGCAACGTCCGCATCGTCGGGCTTAACCGGGACTTCATGGGCCTTGTCGACAAGGTTCGCGAGACGAACCGGCAGCTTCCGCAGGCCTCGCGCGAAAGGTCGGAGCTGATCGAGAAGGTCGCGTGGCTCGGTCAGGTCGTGATGGAGCAGACATCCGGACTGGGGCGTCTGCTCGCGATGATCGGCACGCTGACCGAGTCGCTCGTGCGCTCTGCCCTGCGCCCTCGGAACTTCCGGCCCATCTCCCTCGTCCATCAGCTCGACCGGACGGCCTGGCAGGCGGTTCCGATAATCGTGCTCATCACCTTTCTGATCGGCTGCATCATCGCGCAGCAGGCGACCTTCCACTTCCGGAAATTCGGCGCCGAGGATTACGTGGTCGATCTCGTCGGCATCCTGGTTCTGCGAGAGATCGGCGTACTGCTGGCAGCTATCATGGTCGCCGGCCGTTCGGGGAGCTCGTATACCGCCGAGCTCGGCTCCATGAAGATGCGCGAGGAAATCGATGCCCTTCACACCATGGGGCGCGATCCCATCGACATCCTCGTTCTCCCGCGTGTGCTCGCCCTCGTGGTGGCTCTGCCGATGCTGACGCTCCTCGGCTCGCTCGCGGCGCTGTGCGGCGCCGGTCTCGTGTCCTGGCTCTATGGGGGCATGGACCCCGCGAGCTTCCTGGCACGCCTGAAGGATGCCGCTTCCCTTGGCGACTTCCAGGTCGGCATGATCAAGGCGCCGTTCATGGCTTTCATGATCGGCGCGGTCGCGGCCGCGGAAGGCTTTCAGGTGAAGGGCAGCACGGAATCGCTCGGCCTCAGAACCACTGCGTCGGTGGTGAAGTCGATCTTTCTCGTCATCGTGCTCGACGGCGTGTTCGCGATCTTCTTCGCGTCGATCGGATTGTGAACCGTGATGGCATCGTCCGACTTACCTCCGGCCATTCGCATCCGCGACCTCGTGGTGGGCTTCGGCGACCGTGTCGTCCTCGACCGCCTCTCCCTCGATGTCCGCAAGGGTGAGATTCTGGGTCTCGTGGGAGCTTCGGGCGGCGGAAAATCCGTTCTCCTGCGCACGATCATCGGGCTCATCCCGAAACGATCCGGAACGGTCTCGGTGCTGGGCACAGATCTCGATGCGGTTGCCGCCGCGGAACGGCAGGCGATCGAGCGGCGCTGGGGCGTGCTGTTCCAGCAGGGTGCCCTCTTCTCGTCCTTGAGCGTGATCCAGAACATCGAGTTCCCGATGCGGGAGTATCTCTCGATCTCGGAGGCGCTCATGCGCGAGGTCGCGATGGCGAAGCTCGAGATGGTGGGTTTGCGCGCCGGCGACGCCGGCAAGCTTCCCTCCGAACTCTCAGGCGGCATGACGAAGCGGGCCGCCCTCGCCCGCGCCCTGGCGCTCGATCCGCCGATCCTGTTCCTGGACGAACCGACATCCGGCCTCGACCCGATCAGCGCAGGGGAATTCGACTCCCTGATCCGGACCCTGCAGCAGACGCTGGGGCTGACGGTGTTCATGGTAACGCACGATCTCGCCAGCCTCCGCACGGTGTGCGACCGCATCGCCGTTCTGGCGGATGGCGCGGTTGTCGCCCTGGGCCGGATGGAAGCGATGTTGGAATCCGATCATCCCTGGGTGAAAGCCTACTTCCGCGGTGCCCGCGCCGGGATGATCGAACAACCCGCGGGGTGAACCGACATGAAGCACACCGTCATGCAGCGGAGAGCCTGCATCCGTGACTCGCGAAGCATCGTGATCGACCTGCTCCTCTCTTTCGACCGCCCGTGAAAACCAAGGCTCCTCCGCGTGGCGAAAGCCAGGACGATCGAGCCTGCTAACCGGTGAACCCCTATGGAAACGCGCGCACGCTATGTTGTCGTCGGCCTCTTCACCCTTGCGGTTCTCGCTGTCGGATTCGTTTTCGTGTCGTGGATCGGTGCCTCCGGGGTGTCCGGCCGCCAGACGGATTATGAAATCCGCTACGAGGGCTCCGTCGCTGGCTTGCGGCCCGGATCGGCGGTGGTGTTCAACGGCGTTCGCGTCGGGCAGGTCACGAGGGTTCGGGTCGACCCCGCCGCACCGGGGCAGGTTCTCGCCGCGATTTCCGTCGAGGCCAACACTCCCGTGCGGTCCGATACGCGGGCGGGGATCGAATACCAAGGACTGACCGGCTCGCCGTCGGTCTCGCTCAGCGGCGGACAGGCCTCGGCGGCTCCGCCGGCGGAGCGGCCCGGCGGGGCCGCGACCCTCGTGGCCGATCCGGCGCTGAGCCGGGGTCTGACGGAATCGGCGCGCGATGTTCTGGGCAAGGTCGGCACGGTCGTCGATCAAAACGCCGAACCCTTGCGGGAAACCATCGCGAACCTGAGCACATTCTCGGCAGCGCTCGCCCGCAACTCGGGGCGCCTCGATTCGATCGTAGCCGGCGTCGAACGCATGACCGGCGGCGGGTCGGCCAACGCGCCCCTGCCCTCCTTCGATCTGTCGGCTCCGACATCCTTCCCGCCGCGCGACCGGATTCCCGAGATGCAGCTCGCCGTGGCCGAACCGACAGCCCTCCTGGCCTTCGACACCCGCCGGATTCTGGCGGCGGGGCCGAAAGGCGACATCAACCTGATGGAGGGCGGTCAATGGACCGACAACATCCCGAAGCTCGTCCTCGCCAAGATCGTGCAGGGATTCGAGAAGGCGGGTTACCCGCGCGCCGGACAAGGGCCGGATGCACTCGATGCCGAGTTGCAGCTCCAGCTCGACATCCGCCGCTTTCAGGTCAAACTCGAACCGGACGCGACGGCCGAAATCGAATTCGGAGCGAAGGTCGTCACGAAGCAGGGCGAGCTTCGGCAGGCGCGCACCTTCCAGTCCAGCGTGCCCCTCGCCGGAGCCGATGCAGTGGCAGCCACCGAGGGACTCAACAAGGCTTTCGGCGCGGTCGCGACCGAGGTCGTCGTGTGGTCGTTGGAGCAGCTGCCCTAAGATCCGCCGAGCCTTCGTCGATGGTCGCGTGAGGACGGCGCCACGCGTGTTCAGGCGAGCGACGCGCGGCGAGCGAGGACGCTCTCAACGTCGGCTGGATCGTTCAAGCGCCCGACGCGCACGGAGATCGGAAACCGCACGAGGCGCCGCAGGTCGGGATCACCCCAGGCTCCCGCGAGATCGCGGCGGAACGCCTCGATGGGCTCGCGTCCCGCCGCCTTTTCGAGTTCCCGCACCGCCGACCAGGTGTCGGCGTATCCTAGGAAATCGCCGAGGCGCCAATCCACTTCGATGGCGGTGGCGGGCAGCGCGACCGGTTCGAAGGGAAAGTCGAAGGAGCGGTAGCCCTCTTCCACATGACGCCGCTCCGGCGGCCAATAGGGGCCGACGACGTCGTGGTAGAAGTGCCGCACGGGCTCGCGGATCGCGTCGTCGACCACGAGCACGCCATAGGTCACGAGGGCGACGAGCGCACCAGGCCGCCCGACCCGTCGGACCTCCGCGTAGAAGGCGGGCAGGTCGAACCAATGGGCGGCCTGAGCGGCGACGATGAGATCGACCGAGGCCGCCGGCAGCCCGCTCGCCTCCGCCTTGGCGACCCGGTACTCGACGCCGCTGCGGGGCTCCGCCTGCTCGATTTGCTTGGCGCTCGCATCCGTGGCGATCACGCGCGCGAAGCGTTCGGCCAGCAGCACGGAGAGCTGCCCGTTGCCGCATCCCGCATCGAGGGCGCAATCCGTGGCCCTGCAGGCATCGGCGAGCGCATCCGCGAGCGCCCGCGGGTAGCGCGGCCGATAGGCGGCGTAATCCGCCGAGCGGGTCGAGAAATGGTCCTTGAACGAGGTCACGGGCCTCTGCTCCCCCGACCGCGCCTAGACCAGAACGGGCTGCGCGGTCTGTACGCCGACATCGAAGACACGCTTGTAGCGCTCCACCTCGGCCTTCGGCCCCATGGCCTTCGTGGGATTGTCGGAGAGCTTCACGGCCGGGCGGCCGTCGACCGAGATCACCTTGCACACGATGGAGATCGGATCGAGGCCGCCGCCCGGGACAAGGCCCCGGAAGTCGTTCGTGAGGAGCGTGCCCCATCCGTAGCCGATGCGCATGCGGCCCTGGAAGTGCCGGTGGATGTCCTCGATGAGGTCGACGTCGAGCCCGTCCGAGAAAATGGCGAGCTTCTGCTTCGGGTCCTGCCCGCGCGAGAGCCACCAGTCGATCGCTTCCTCGCCGCCTTCGATCGGATCCTTGGAATCGATGCGGATGCCGGTCCAGGACGCCACCCAGGGCGGCGCCTTCTCGAGGAAATTCGAGGTCCCGTAGGTATCGGGCAGGATGACCCTGAGATTGCCCTCGTAATCCTCCTGCCAGTCGGCGAGCACCTGATAGGGGGCCTTTGCGAGCCCCTCGTCGGAATTCGCGAGCGCGGCGTAGACCATGGGGAGCTCGTGGGCGTTCGTGCCCACGGCCTCGACCTCGCGGTGCAGGGCGATGAGGCAGTTCGAGGTGCCCAGAAACGAGGAGCCCAGCCCCTCGATCATGGCCTGGACGCACCAATCCTGCCACATGAAGCTGTGGCGACGGCGGGTGCCGAAATCCGCGATCGAGACGCCCCCGAGGGCGCGCAGCCGCTCGATCTTCTCCCAAACGCGGGTCATGGCGCGGGCATACAGAACCTGCAGCTCGAACTTGCCCATGTCGGAGAGCACGCCGCGCGAGCGCAGCTCGTTCAGGATCGCGAGCGCCGGGATCTCCCACATGGTGGTTTCGATCCAGGGGCCGTGGAACGTGAGGACGTACTGGCCGTCCTCCTTTTCGAGCGCGTATTCGGGGAAGCGGAAACCTTCGAGCCAGTCCATGAACTCGGGCGAGAACATCTGGCGCTTGCCGTAGAAGGTGTTGCCGCGAAGCCAGGTGGATTCGCCGCGCGTCAGGCGGAGCGAGCGCACGTGGTCGAGCTGCTCGCGCAACTCGCCCGCATCGACGATGTCGGCGAGCCGGACCCGGGTCGTGCGGTTCTGGATGCCGAAGGTCACGGCCACGTCCCGATGGCGACGAAAGATCGTCTGCGCCATGAGGAGCTTGTAGAAGTCCGTGTCGAGCACGGACCGGACGATTGGGTCGATCTTCCAGTTGTGGTTATGGACCCGTGTCGCGATGTCGACCATCGCCGCTTTCTCCTGAACCCTAAGGGACCGCGAGATTAGCGGAGCGGATGCGGCACGTCATCACGCGCCCAAGTCTCCCCTCCCCCTTGCGGGGAGGGGCTGGGGGTCGTCTCAGGTGCAGCTGCAGGGTGCCGCTTGGCATCGTGCAGTCGGAATCATTGAGGTCTTTCTGAAACGAACCCCCTGACCCCTCCCCGCAGGGGGAGGGGGAACATCAACCCCGCAAGTTGACCTTCGCCTGATCACCGGGCTTCGGGGGCTCGCCGGTCACGGCGGCCTTCACGTAGCCATAGAGGTGGACGAGGGTGGAATTCGGGCTGTCCCAGTACTCGCCCTTCACGGGGTGGACACGGATGAGGGCGATGGACGGATCGTCCTTCCCGTCCGGGAACCAGGTGCGCATGCCCTCCGACCACTTGTCGTGGATCTGGGATTTGTCGCGCACGATCTCGGCCTTGCCGGACACCGAGACATAGTTCTGGCTGTCCGGATCCGCATAGGCGAGGTTCACCTCGTTGTCGCGCGAGATTTCCGTGATCTTCGGGCTCTGGATCTTGGTGAAAAACCAGAGGTCGCCATGCTCGTCGGCTTCCTGGTTGTACATCGGCCGCGAATGAAGGCTGCCGTCCGTGTCGACGGTCGTCATCATCGCGAACTTCACGTCCTTGATCATCTCGTAGAGCTTGTGGGCCTTCGGATCGTTGTGGCCGTGCTCATGGGACATGGTGTCATCCTCTCGATTGAAGGCGCGGGGCCGAGGGTCTTTGGCCGAGGGGCCGGGAGGCGGTTCGGCGTCAGCCACGGCCGGGGCTCGGGAGCACAACGGCATGGACAAGGTTTGGTTTCGCCCGGGCTCGAGACCCCGTGGGAGCTGCCCTGGGGCCGCAAATCTCCTCTCGGCCCGCGTGAAATCGCCCGAAGGGGTGACTTCGCCCGGGAACGCGCTTAATCGAGCCGCAAAGACATCTCCGGGAGTGCGAAAGCGTGGCGATCACCCGTGAACATGTTCTGCAGGCCCTCTCGACCGTGGCGGTGGATGCGGGCGGCACGAACCTCGTGGCCTCCGGCCGCCTCTCCGAGGTGGTGGTGGATCAGGCTGGTCGGGTGATGTTCTCGATTGCCGTCTCGGCCCCCGAGGCCGCCGCCATGGAGCGGGTCCGCCAGGCGGCCGAAACGGCCGTGCAGGGGCTTCCCGGCGTCAAGGGCGTTTTCGCGAGCCTCACGGCGGACCGCCCGGCCGGGAAGGGCCCGAGCACCGCCCCGAGCGTCGCCCCCGGCCGCCCCGCCAACGCGCCCACCTCCCGGGCGCAAGCGATCCCGGGGGTGAAGCACGTGATCGCCGTGGCTTCGGGTAAGGGAGGCGTGGGCAAATCCACAACGGCCGTGAATCTCGCCCTCGCGCTCCAAGCGCAGGGGCTCAAGATCGGCCTTCTCGACGCCGACATCTACGGCCCTTCGGCCCCGAAGCTCTTCGGGATCCAGGGCAAGCCCCGGGTGCTGGAGGGGCGGATCCTCGAACCCATGGACGGCTACGGCATCCGGGTGATGTCGATCGGCTTCATGGTGGACGAGGAGGCTGCCATGATCTGGCGCGGCCCCATGGTGATGTCGGCCATCACCCAGATGCTCCGCGAGGTCGCCTGGGGCGAGCTCGACGTGCTCGTCGTCGACATGCCGCCTGGCACCGGCGACGCCCAGCTCACCATGGCGCAGGCAACGCCGCTCGCGGGCGCCGTGATCGTGTCGACGCCGCAGGATCTCGCCCTCATCGACGCCCGCCGCGGCGTCGCGATGTTCCGGCGTGTCGAGGTCCCGATCCTCGGCGTCGTGGAGAACATGGCGACCTTCGTGTGCCCCCATTGCGGGCAGACCTCGCACATCTTCGGCCATGGGGGTGCGAGAGCCGAAGCCACCCGACTCGGTGTACCGTTCCTCGGCGAGGTGCCGCTCAACATGACGATCCGCGAGACCTCGGATGCCGGACGCCCGGTGGTCGCGGTGGAGCCGGACGGGCCCCATGCGGGGATCTACAAGGCCATTGCCGCGCAGGTCTGGGACACGCTCTCGGGGGGCGGCGCGGCGCGCCCGGCGCCGCGGATCGTGATCGAGTAGGGTCCGGGCCGTAAGGCGCCAGCCGGCCCCATCGAGGAAGGTCAGTGCCGGCGTGGGGGGCCGGCGAGCCGCAGCGTGGCTCGCAGGGCGCCTGCCTCCTGCGCGAAGTCCTCGACGCTGCCGCCTGCCGCCCGGGCATAGGCGCGGATGAGCTGGAGGGGGAAGTCCACGTCCCGGGGTGGGGCTCTGCCCTCGACCAGGATGGCGCGACGATCCGGGTCGAGGGCGACCCGAATCGCGGGCTCCATCGCCCGAGCTGTCTCCTGGTTGGACTCCAGGAGGCCGACGACCTCCGCGACCGCGAGGCCGAGATTGGCGGCCTCGCTCAGCGACACCTCGAAATCGCCCGGCGGCATGGCCGTGGCGCCGGGCGTGATGTCCGAGAGCACGGACACCAGAAACTCCCGCACCGAGATCGCCGCCATGTTGTCCCGGATGTGCAGGTAGCGCTGGACGGAGGACATGGCCGTGACGCGGGCGGCGAGTTCGCCCAGGATCACGCGGCTTGCATCGTCGGCACTGCGGCGACGCAGTTGCAGGATCGCCGCGAGGGTCTGGAGGTTGTTGTTGACCCGGTGATGGACCTCCCGAAGCAGGGCCTCGCGCTCGACCGCGAGCCGGCGCATCTCGTCCTCTCGATTACGCTGCTCGGTCATGTCGATGCAGGAGCCGAAATAACCCGCGAAGGCTCCATCCCGCTCGAAGGGTCGGCCGTTGTCGAGGAGCCAGCGATAAACCCCGTCATGTCGCCGCAGCCGGTACTCCATCGAGAATGGCTCCCGGCGCTCGAAGGACGCCGTATGGACCGCGAGGCAGCGTCCGAGATCCTCCGGGTGCACACCGTCCGCCCAGCCGTTCCCGATTTCCTGTTCCAGGGTGCGACCCGTGAAATCGAGCCAGGGCTTGTTGAACCAGTCGCACATCCGGCTCACGTCGGAACGCCAGATCATCACGGGCACGTTGTCGGCCAACAACCGGAACTCGGTCTCGGAGGTCTGCGGGTCAAGCATCGTGACCGCCTCGCTGGTCCCTGAGTGGACGCCTCGAGCGCCAGCGTTCCACAGATTGTGATCGAAATCCTCAAAGAGGTCCCTCAGAGCCGCTACGAAGCTGGGGAGAACCCGGATCAGAGCGAGGGGCCGAACCCGATCCTTGCAATCGCGGGACCGAGTGACGAGGTTCGGGCCTGTCATTCAACGAAGGCGCCCCATGCCCCTCGACACCAATCTCCCCTTCGTTCCCCTGTCGATCGCCGTCCTGACGGTCTCGGATACGCGCTCGCTCACTGACGACCGCTCGGGCGATACCCTCATCCAGCGCCTCACCGCGGCCGGCCACCGGCTGGGCGACCGGGGGATCGTGCCGGACGAGGTCGAGGAGATCCGCGCGAAGGTGCGGGGCTGGATCGCCGACCCCGCCATCGATGTGGTGATCACGACGGGCGGCACCGGCTTCACGGGCCGCGACGTGACCCCGGAGGCGATCGAGCCTCTGTTCGAGAAGCGCATGGACGGCTTCTCGGCGATCTTCCATCGCATATCCTACGACAAGATCGGGACGTCGACCCTACAATCACGGGCGACGGGCGGCGTCGCGGGCGCCACCTACATCTTCGTGCTGCCGGGCTCGCCGGGCGCCTGCAAGGACGCCTGGGACGGGATCCTGGCAAGCCAGCTCGACTACCGACACCGCCCGTGCAACTTCGTCGAGATCATGCCCCGCCTCGACGAGCACTTGAAGCGCGGGAAGACAACGGGATGATCGAAACCCGGACGGCGTATGCCTACCGCGCCGGCCGCCCGGAGGATGGCCACGACCTCCTTGGCGTGCACGTTCGTGCGGTGCTCGAAGTCGCAATCCGCGACTATGGCGAGGACGTTGCCCGAAGCTGGGTCTCCGGCCTCACGCCGGAGGGCTACCGCGCGTCCATGGCGAACGGCGAAACATTCGACGTCGCCGTGCAGGGGCCACGTATCGTCGGGTTCTGCGGCGTGAAGGGCAATGAGATCGCCGGGCTGTTCGTGGACCCGGACCACATGCGGCAGGGCATCGCCTCGACGCTGCTGGACCGGGCTCTTGCCCGCCAACGCGCAAGCGGCTTCCCGCGGTGCATTCTCTCGGCGAGCCTGACGGCCGTCCGCTTCTACGAGAGCCGCGGCTTCAGGGTCATCCGGGAGCGGGCGAAAGGCACCCGCGGCGGGCTCGACATGGCCGTGGTCGATATGGAGCAGCGGCTGGCGCCCTCTTAAACAAGGACCAGACCGCGCTCGATGAACATGGAACGGCGGCTGACGCCCTCTTAGCCGAACACCGGATCGCGCTCGATGAGCGCCGCGATCCGGGCGGGGCGTCCCGCGCGGGCGTCGCTCAAGAGAACGTCGCGGCGCACCACGTCGCCCGGCTGAACCGTCGGGCCAAGAAGGCTCCGGCAGCGCCGCATCGCGCGCTTCCACGGGTTGCCGGAGCGGCGGGGGAAGCGGCCGAGGCGGCGCTCGGGCGGGCTCAAGGCGAGGAAATGCTCCACGGCGCGGATCCAGCCCTGCCCCGGCACATCGCCCGCATCGAGACAGAGCACCCAATCGCGCTTGGCGAGGCGCGCGCCGATCACCCAGGGGTCGTCTCCGGGCTTCACCACGACGAGCGAGGCCCCGAGAGCATCCGCGACACCATCGACGCTCTCATCGTTCCGGTAGGTGAGGACGACTGCATCGGCCACGAGCCCTTCGGCCACGGCGGAGACGAGCGCGGAGAGGGTGACGGCCAGCGCCTCGACGCCGTGCTCCACCCGCACGAGAGCAGTAATCATGGCGGCACCATAATGGCCCGGGAAAGCGCCGAAAAGCGTTGCATTGTTCCTGTTTGGTTCTCATATTGGCCAAGCTTCGGTCCGGTCGAAGAGGCTGCCATGAAGGCGATGCACCCAAGATCTCCCGCACCCTCGGCGAGCCGCACCGGCCCGCGCCCGAACGCATCCGGTTCTCCGCCCTCGCCCGGTCCCCTGTCCGATCCAGCGCACGACGCGGCGCGGCTGCGAGCCCAGGACCCGGCCTACCGCGTCGAGGTGGAGCGCCGGCGCGGACGGGGGGCATCCGCGAATCCGGGCGGGCGCTACGAGCCCGTGCAGCGGGAGGCTTTCGCGGACGGCTGGGACCTCGACGAGGAGATCCAGCCCTTCGAGACCGAGGTGATCGTCGAGCGGGCGCGCACGATCATCACGCGCAACGATTCGCCCGACCTCTCCTTCGACCGTTCGATCAACCCCTATCGCGGCTGCGAGCACGGCTGCTCCTATTGTTTCGCGCGTCCGACCCACGCCTTTCAGGGACTTTCGCCGGGGCTCGATTTCGAAACCAAGATCTTCGCGAAGACCGGCGCCGCGGATCTCCTCGTGAAGGAGCTACGAGCCTCCGGTTACGCCCCGCGCCCGATCGCGCTTGGCGCCAATACGGATCCCTACCAGCCCGTCGAGCGACGGCTTCGCCTCACGCGGGACATCCTGGACGTGCTCTCGCGAACGAATCACCCGGTCGGAATCGTGACGAAATCCGCTCTCGTGACGCGGGACGTCGACCTTCTCGCCCCTATGGCGGCGCGGCGCCTCGCCAAGGTGGCGGTCTCGGTCACGACCCTCGACGCTTCGCTCTCGCGGCGCATGGAGCCCCGCGCGCCGACACCCTCGCGCCGCCTCGACACCATCCGCCGCCTCGCGGAGGCCGGTATCCCCGTCACGGTACTGGTGGCGCCGATCGTCCCATCGATCAACGATCACGAGATCGAAGCCATTCTCGAGGCCGCCCACCGCGCCGGCGCCAGCGAGGCCGGCTACGTGCTCCTGCGCCTGCCGCACGAGCTCAAGGACCTCATGCGCGACTGGCTGAACGAGCATTATCCCGGCAAGCTCCGGCACGTCTTCTCGGTGCTCCAGGAGGCGCGCGGAGGCAAGGATTACGACTCGTCCTGGTCGACGCGTCAGACCGGCGTCGGTCCCTATGCCTGGATGGTCGGCCGCCGCTTCGAAAAAGCCATCGAGCGCCTCGGCCTCAACCGCCGCGGCCGCTGGACCCTGCGCACCGACCTCTTCACCCCGCCCGCGGTAAAGACGGGGCAACTGAGCTTGTTTTAGCGCCTGGACCGGGGCGCTCCGCGATCGACGTGAGGGAAGACACGGCCCCAAAGAAGACATCGTCCCGACGAAGGCGCGGTCCCAAGGAAGACATGGCGCCAGGAACGACGCTACAAGCCCCGTATGCCGCGCCCCTCTCTCGAACTCACGCTCGAACGCACCCTCCACGCGACCGGACACAGCCTCGTCGCCGGGCTCGACGAGGCCGGACGCGGGCCTCTCGCGGGGCCCGTCGTCGCCGCTGCCGTGGTGCTCGATCCGCACGCCGTTCCGGAGGGAATTGGCGATTCGAAGGCTCTGAGCGCGAGGCGGCGCGAGGCCCTGTTCGAGGCGATCCTCAAATCGTCGGCGGTTGGCATCGCCTCGGTGTCCTCGGCCACCGTCGACGCCATCAACATCCGCCAAGCCTCGCTCCTCGCCATGTGTCGGGCACTCGCGGCCCTCCCCTGCAGGCCCGACGCCGCGCTCGTCGACGGCAACGATCCGCCGGACCTGCCCTGCGCGGTCCAGACGGTCGTGCGCGGGGATTCGACGGTGCCCTCGATCGCCGCAGCCTCCATCGTCGCGAAGGTCGTCCGCGATCGGATCATGCGGGAACTCGGGGCGCAGTACCCCGCCTACGGCTTCGCGACGAACGCGGGCTACGGCACCGCGGAGCATCTGCGGGCGCTCGCGGAGGCGGGCCCCTGCCCGCTGCATCGGCGCAGTTTCGCGCCGATTCGACAGGTTAACGTGACTTAAGGTCAGTTAACGCGCGTTCACACAAAATAGCCCAATGATTTCAACGCGCAGGCGAAAGCGCCCGCATGCGAAACCGCGCATTTCCGGCGCGGCTTAAACGCGATCTTTACCTTGAGCATCGCAATGTCCGGTTCGTCAGTTGCGTAACCGGTGATCACCCATGGGTACCTCGCGTACCGGGGCCGCCGGCGCCGCCGCCCGGATTCAGGTCTCGCGTACCGGGCAGGCCGCGCCGGCTCCTCGGAGGGGGCGTACAGCCCCTCTTTCCGTCCCGCCGTCTCTTCCCCTCGACGAAATTCTCATCGGCGATTGCATCGCGGCGCTCGAAAAGCTGCCCGCGGAGAGCGTCGATGCGGTATTCGCCGACCCGCCCTACAACCTTCAGCTCGAAGGCGCGTTGACGCGCCCGAATGCCAGCCTCGTCGATGCGGTCGACGACGATTGGGACAAGTTCGCGAGCTTCGAGGCCTACGACGCCTTTACGCGGTCTTGGCTTCTCGCCTGCCGCCGCGTGATGAAGCGCAACGCAACGCTTTGGGTAATCGGCTCCTACCACAACATTTTCCGCGTCGGCGCCACGCTCCAGGATCTCGATTTCTGGCTTCTCAACGACGTCGTGTGGCGCAAGGCGAACCCGATGCCGAATTTCCGCGGGCGCCGCTTCACCAACGCCCACGAGACCTTGATCTGGGCCTCGAAGAGCGCGGACGCCAAGGCCTACACCTTCCATTACGAGGCCCTGAAAGCAGGCAACGAGGACCTGCAGATGCGCTCCGACTGGTTCATCCCGCTCTGCACGGGGGATGAGCGGCTGAAGGACGGCGACGGGCGCAAAGTCCATCCGACCCAGAAGCCCGAGGCGCTTCTCGCGCGGGTGCTCCTCGCCTCGACGAATCCCGGCGACGTGATCCTCGATCCGTTCTTCGGCACCGGCACCACCGGCGCCGTCGCCAAGCGCCTCGGCCGGCGCTTCATCGGCGTCGAACGGGACTTGACCTATGCGGCCGCCGCCCGGGCCCGCATCGCGGCGGTCGAGCCACTGTCCGATCTCGCCACGGCCGCTCCGCCTGAAAAGCGTGCCGAGGTCCGGGTGCCCTTCCTGGCCCTCATCGAGGGCGGTCATGTGCAGCCGGGCGAGAGCCTCGTCGACGAACGCCGCCGGCACCGGGCCGTGGTGCGGGCCGACGGCACCCTCGCGGTCGGGCCCATCGTGGGTTCGATCCACAAGATGGGCGCCCTCGTCCAGGGTCTGCCGGCCTGCAACGGCTGGACCTTCTGGAACGTGGAGCGGAACGGGTCCCTCGTGTCGATCGACGACTACCGCGCGAAGGTCAGGGAAGCCCTTAGCGCTTGAGTCCCCTCCCCCTTGCAGAAGCGCGCCCAAGCCCTCCCCCCTTTGCGGGGGACGGTGCCCCCTGAAAGGGGTCTGGAGAGGGGCCATCCTTGCCATCCTCCCGGTCCTGAGGCTCAGCCCGCTCTCGTCCCAGGGGCAGCGACCGGCCGGACGCCCCTCCACCCGGCTCGCTCCGCGCTTCTTTCGGTGTGAGGCGCCTCCTCGACTCCCCCTCTCCCGACTCGCTCCGCTCGCCAACCTCCCCCTCTTCCGGCTCGCTCGGCTGGCCAATCTCCCCCGCGGAGGGGAGAGAATTCGGCAATGCCCCGAGCGCGTGCACCAGCACCTTCTTCATCGAGCCCGGCAGCGCCTCGTCCCCGAGCTTCGCGCGCGGTGTCCAGCGCATCCCGTCCGGCGCCGTCGCATCCCGCGGGACCTTGGCGAAGAAGACGGTGAGTTCCAGGGGAAAATGCGTGAAGACGTGGCGCACGATTCCCGGCAGGCGCTTCCAGCGTGCCTCCAGGGGCGCGTCGAGCATGGCCTGAGAGGTCGCGTAGTCGGGGGTCCATTCGCTCGTCGGCGGCTCCGCCATGCCACCGAGGAGGCCCAAAGGCGGCCGGGTGCGGAGCAGAACCGAATCGTCGGCCCGAAGGACCACGAAGGCCGCTCCAAGGCGCAGCTGCCCCTCCACTTTCTTGACCTTGCGGGGGTATGTCTCCTGCGTCCCCTCCGCCCGTGCACGACACGGGCGCATCCAGGGGCAGAGCGCGCAAGCCGGACGCTTCGAGGTGCAGATCGTGGCACCCAAATCCATGAGAGCCTGGGCGAAATCGCCGGGCCGTTCGCGGGGGACGATGGCCTCGGTGAGGGCACGGATCTGCGGCTTCGCCTTCGGGAGCGGCTCGTCCACGGTATGGACCCGCGACATCACCCGCTCGACATTGCCGTCGACCGCCGCCGCCGGCTCGTCGAAGGCGATGGCCGCGACGGCCGCTGCCGTATAGGCCCCGATGCCCGGTAGCGTCAGGAGTTCGGCTTCCGTTCCCGGAAACCGGCCCCTATGACGTTCGACCACGGCCTTGGCGCAGGCATGGAGATTGCGGGCGCGGGAATAGTAGCCGAGGCCGGCCCAGGCCTGCATGACGGCGTCCGTCGGCGCCGCGGCCAGGGCCTCGACCGTGGGAAACCGATCGAGGAAACGGAGATAGAACGGCCTGACCGCAGCCACCGTGGTCTGCTGCAGCATGATCTCGGAGAGCCAGACCCGGTAGGGATCGGCGGTCTCGCCGGGCTTCGCGCGCCAGGGCAGGTCGCGCCGGTGCCGATCGTACCAGACCAGGAGATCGACGGCCCTCGGCTCCGCGGACCGAACCTCGGCTGCCGCAGGCGGCGATTCGGCGACAGGCTCGCGCCCCGCCTTCGCTTTACGGGCCATGGGGATCGGGCGTGGGGATATGGCGGGGACGCCCCGCCGGAACGGCGGCCTTGCGCTTTATCGCAGCTAGCGGAGCAGGTGGCGGAGGCGTTAACATCAGTCGTGGGATAACCGCACCGCCGCTGCGGTCAACGCGGTTTTTGGACCTCTCAGCCACCATGCGAAAGCCTCGCCCCCGCGTCCGGCCCCTCGCGGACCTCCTCGACGCCTGCCTGGCCCCGGCGCTCAGGGCGCAGGGGTTCGCGGCCGCCGACGTGATCGTGGCCTGGCCCGAGATCGTGGGCGAGCGGCTCGCGGCCTTCACCCAGCCCGTGAAGATCGAATGGCGCCGAAAGGGCGGCGATCCGGAGGCGAGGCCCGACCCCTCGACCCTCGTGGTTCGCGTCGAGAGCGCCTTCGCGCTCGAGATGCAGCATCTGGCCCCCCAGGTCATCGAGCGGGTCAACGCCTATTTCGGCTGGCGCTGCATCGGCAGGATCGTGCTCAAGCAGGGCCCCGTGCAGCGGGCCGTGAAACGTCCGGCCGCCCCCGTCCTGCTCTCGGAGGCCGAGCGGGGCCGGGTGGACGCGGCCGTCGGCGCCGTCACCGACGAGAGCCTCAAAGCCGCCCTCGACCGGCTCGGCCAAGCCGTCTTGGGCTCGGACCAGGCGCGCGCGAAACCGTGACAGTCTGGCGCAGGCTTTCGGGGCTCCTGCCAGGCGCATAGGATGCGTCGTCGGCGGGGTACGCACGAAACCGTGACGGGCAGCAGCCGCGGTGGTTCTTGCCACATTCGGCCCCACATTCTACCCGAACTCCTCTGCCCTCTATCGGAGACCACAACCCATGATCACCCGGCGCCAAGCGCTCCAGTTCCTCGGATCGGTGGCCGGCACGGCCCTTCTCGTCACGAGCTTCCCGGCTCTGGCCCAGAACGTTGCGCCGGCGGACCTCGCCCAGGCCGGCCCCCTCGGGGACGTGGTGCTGGGCTCGCCTGACGCCAAGGTCACGATCATCGAGTACGCCTCCCTGACGTGCTCCCACTGCGCGGCCTTCCACCAGACCACCTATCCGGAGCTCAAGAAGCGCTACATCGACACCGGACAGGTGCGCTTCATCCTGCGGGAATTCCCCCTCGACCCTCTCGCCACGGCCGGGTTCATGCTCGCCCGCTGCGACGAGGGGAAGTATTACCCCGTGGTCGACATGCTGTTCCAACAGCAGAGGACCTGGGCGTTCTCGGATCGGCCCCTCGATGCCCTGAGGCAGATGATGCGCCAAGCCGGCTTCTCCCAGGAGAAGTTCGACGCTTGCGTGAAAGACACCCGGCTGTATGAGGCTGTGAATGCTGTGAAGAACCGGGGCACGGACACCTTCAAGGTGGACTCCACGCCCACTTTCTTCATTAACGGGCAGCGTCACCCGGGGAACATGTCGATCGATGCCATCGAGAAGATCATCAAGCCGATGCTTGGTGCGTAATCGGTCCTCGCAGCCAGGCTTCCCTGCTGGAGGCTGGCTCGCCACGGTGGACGCGCGCCCGCCGATCGCGGGCGCCTCGCCCGTCGCGCCGGAACTCCGGGGCCGGGTCCCGGCGGCTCGTTCCGGGGGGCATGCGGGCGCATGAAGCTCACGCGCCTGCGCATCGTCGGCTTCAAGACCTTCGTGGAGCCGACCGACTTCCTCATTGAGCCGGGCCTCACCGGCGTGGTGGGCCCGAACGGCTGCGGCAAGTCCAACCTCGTTGAGGCCCTGCGCTGGGTCATGGGCGAGAGCTCGCACAAGAACATGCGGGCGACGGGGATGGACGATGTGATCTTCTCCGGCTCGGCGACGCGGCCCGCCCGCAACTCCGCCGAGGTGATGCTCACCATCGACAACACCGAACGGACCGCCCCCGCCGCGGTGAACGACGCCGAAACGCTCGAGGTCTCCCGCAAGATCGAGCGCGAGGAGGGCTCCACCTACCGGATCAACGGCCGGGAGGTCCGGGCCCGCGACGTCCAGATCCTCTTCGCCGATGCCGCAACCGGCGCCCGCTCCCCAGCCCTCGTGCGGCAGGGCCAGATCAGCGAGATCATCAACGCCAAGCCGCAATCCCGCCGCCGGATCCTCGAGGATGCCGCCGGCATCGCGGGCCTGCACGCCCGCCGGCACGAGGCGGAGTTGCGCCTGAAGGCCGCCGAGGACAACCTGCTGCGCGTGGAGGACGTGCTGCGCGAGATCGAGACGCAGGTCGAGAGCCTCAAGAAGCAGGGCCGCCAAGCCTCCCGCTACAAGAATCTCTCCGCCGAGATCCGGCGGCTGGAAGCCCTGGGCTATGCGATCGGCTACGCGGATGCGCAAACTGCCGCCGCCAATGCCGAGCGTCAGGCCGCGGAGGATCTGAAGTCTGCAGCCGACCGCGCCGAGGAACAGACCCGCGCCGCGACCGCGCAGGCGATCGCAGCCCATGCGCTGCCCGGCCTGCGGGAGGCCGAAGCCATCGCGGCGGCGGCGCTGCAGCGCCTCACCCATGCACGCTCCGAACTCGAAGCCGAGGAACGGCGCGCGCAGCAGCGTCTCTCCGAACTCGAACGCCACATCGCCGATCTCGACCGGGACATCGCCCGCGAGGCCGCGCAGGGCTCCGATGCCGAGACCACGATCGCCCGGCTCAAGGACGAGGAGGCGGAACTCGCCGCCTCCATGGAGGGCGACGAGGACGCCAGGGCCGAAGCGGAAGAGCGCCTCCGCGCCGTCGAGGGTGAACTCGCCGAGGCGGAGGCGGCGCTCTCGGCGCTGCAGGCTCAGGTGTCCGATCTCAATGCCCGCCGGGCCGCCCTGGAGCGGTCGGTTCGGGACGAGACCGAGCGGGCCATCCGGTTCCGGGGCGAACGGGCTCGGGTCGAGGGCGATCTGGCCGCGCTCGACGCCACCCTCGGCGACGGCCCCTCCCTCGATGATCTGCGAGAGGAGACCGCTGGCACCGAGGCCGCCTTTCAGGAGGCCGAGGATGCGGTCACGGCCGCCCGCGCCGTTCTTGCGGGTGCCCGCGAGGCCGAAACGCGCTCGCGCCAGCCCCTGGCCGACGCCGAGCGCAAGGCACAGCGGCTCGAAACCGAGGCCCGAACGCTCGCGAAACTGTTCGCCTCCGCGGCCAGCGATCTCTGGCCTCCGGCCCTCGACCAGATCAGCGTGCAGAAGGGGTTCGAGGCGGCGCTCGGTGCCGCCCTCGGCGAGGATCTCGATGCCTCGACCAATACTTCCGCCCCGGCCCATTGGGCCGAGACCGGCGACGGTGCGGGCGATCCCGCCCTCCCCGAGGGGGTCACCGCCCTCGCCGATGTCGTCGAGGCGCCCCCGGCTCTCCTGCGCCGGCTCAGGCAGATCGGGATCGTCGAGAAGGTGGATGGCGAGCGGCTGCGGGGGCTCCTGCAGCCGGGTCAGCGCCTCGTCTCGCGGGCGGGCGATCTGTGGCGTTGGGACGGCTATACGACGGCGGCGGAAGCCCCCTCCGCGGCGGCCCGGCGCCTCGCGGAAAAGAACCGTCTCGGCGACCTCGAACGGGACGCTGCCGCCGCCCGGGCGGAAGCGGAACAGATGCGACGCGAGGCGGAAGCGGCCCTGACGGCGGTGCGCACGGCGTCCGCGGCCGAGAACCTCGCCATCGACCGGGCACGGCAGGCCCGGCACGCCCTCGACGGCGTGCGGGGTCGCCTGGCGGCGGCCGAGCGCCGCGAGTCCGACCTTGCCTCCAGGAGGTCAGCCCTCCAGGAGGGCCTGGCACGCCTAGCCGGCAGCGAGGCCGAAGCCGAGGATCGCGTCGAGGCCGCAAGAGGGGCGCTCGAGGATCTCGCCCCCGCCCCCGATCTCGATCAGCGCCTGCTCGGCGAGCGCGCCCGGGTGGCCGAGCACCGGGCCGCAGCCGCGGAAGCACGCGCCGCCCGGCAGGCCCTCGTCCACGAAGCCGAGTTGCGCCGTCGTCGCCTGGAGGCGATCGCGAACGACGTGCGCTCGTGGACCGACCGGGCCGCGCGGGCGACCGCAGCGGCCGGGGACCTGGCCCAGCGCCTCGAGCGCGCCCGGGCGGAGCATGAGGGGCTCATTGAGGCGCCCGACACCTATCTCCTGCGCCGCCGCAGGCTTCTGGGAGAGATCGAATCGGCGGAAGCCAAGCGCAAGGAGGCCGCCGACCGGCTCGCGGACGGCGAGACAGCGCTCGCGGAGGCGGACAGGTCCGCGCGGGCTGCGGCGGAGGCCCTCTCGGCGGCCCGGGAAGCGCGGGCCGGTTCCCAGGCCCGGCACGAAGCCTCGCTGCAGCGCGTCTCCGAGATCACGCGGGCCATCGCCGACGCCCTCGACATCACACCCGCAGGCCTCGCCGAGCTGGCGGGGCTGAAGGATGGCGCCCTGTTGCCGCCGGCCCACGAGATCGAGAACCGCCTGGCCTCCCTCAAGGGTGATCGGGAGCGGCTCGGCGCCGTCAACCTCCGCGCCGAGGAGGAGCTCGGCGAACTCGATGCCAAATATACCGGCATCGTGACCGAGCGGGACGATCTCGTGGAAGCGATCAAGCGCCTGCGTCAGGCCATCGGCAGCCTCAACCGCGAGGGCCGCGAGCGGCTGCTCGCCGCCTTCGAGGTGGTGAACGGTCACTTCCAGAGCCTGTTCACCACGCTGTTCGGGGGCGGCACCGCGGAGCTGACGCTCGTGGACTCGGACGATCCCTTGGAAGCCGGCCTCGAAATTCTCGCCCGACCGCCCGGCAAGAAGCCGCAGAGCATGACGCTTCTCTCCGGCGGCGAGCAGGCGCTGACCGCCACGGCGCTCATCTTCGCGGTGTTCCTCACGAACCCCTCGCCGATCTGCGTCCTCGACGAGGTCGATGCGCCGTTGGACGATGCCAACGTGGAACGCTACTGCGACCTTCTGGATGAGATGTCGCGCCAGACGGAAACCCGGTTCGTCGTCATCACCCACAATCCCATCACCATGGCGCGCATGAACCGATTGTTCGGCGTCACCATGGGAGAGCGCGGCATCTCGCAGCTCGTCTCCGTGGACCTCGAGGCGGCGGAGCGTATCCGCGAGGCCTCCTGACGCGGTGCGGGGACGCGTCGCGACGGCCCGGGCCGACCTCGAAATCGCGGAGGATGTCCGTGAGGCCTTTGGGTACGGCGCCGGGAAACACGAAGACCGTTCGGAACCGAGTGCCGTACTCCCTGTTTCTCTAGGCAGCACAGACACTTAGATCTTTACGCGTTTGCCTTGACAGGGGGGACCCCCCTCAATATGTTGCGCGCGGCTTTCGGGGCCGGGTTCCAACCCTTCTCCCGCGCCGCTGACGAGGAGCCGAAATGGCGGATCCCACGAAGCGGAACGGTGATGGGGGAAAGGAGCCGACCAGCTCCGACGAGGCCGCCCTTTCGGCGAGACTGAAATCCCTTGATGCCCGGCTCGATCGAGCCACGGCCAATCGCAGGGACACCTCGGAACCTCGCTCCCGTTCGACGTCCAACTCCACGGCACTCGGCCAGGCCCTTCGGCTTTCGGCGGAGTTCATCTCTGGGGTGGTCGCCGGCGGCATCGTGGGGTGGATCGTCGATCGGTTGTTCGGCAGCGCCCCGTGGGGTCTCATCGTCTGCGTCCTACTCGGCTTCTGCGCCGGGATGCTCAACCTGATGCGAGCAGCCGGGGTGGTCAAATCCGCCCGGTACGACGAGCGGCGATGATGAACCCCGACCCGCGAGCCGGACGGCAGGCAGGCACACACCAGAAGAGCGGCGGATCATGGCGAGCCCGATCGAACAATTCCAGATCAAGCCCATCATCCCGGTTCTGAATTTCACCAATTCGTCTCTGTTCATGGTGGGGACTACCGCGCTGATCGTCGGCGGTCTCCTCTACGCCACCCGCCGCAAGGCCGTAATTCCCGGCCGCGCGCAAGCCGTCGCCGAGATGCTCCACGACTTCGTCGCCGGCACCCTGCGCGACGCCGCCGGCAACGAGGGCATGAAGTTCTTCCCCCTCGTGTTCTCCCTCTTCATGTTCGTGCTCACCGCCAACGTGCTCGGCATGATCCCGGGCTTCTTCACGGTGACGAGCCACATCATCGTGACCTTCGCGCTGGCGCTGCTCGTGATCGGCACCGTGGTGGTCTACGGCTTCATGAAGCACGGCACCCATTTCCTCGGGCTCTTCGTGCCCTCGGGCGTGCCCGCCTGGCTTCTGCCCTTCATCGTCGTGATCGAGGTGATCTCGTTCCTCTCGCGGCCGATCTCGCTCTCACTTCGTCTTTTCGCGAACATGCTCGCGGGCCACATCGCCTTGAAGGTCTTCGGCGGCTTCGTGGTGTCGCTCGGCGCCGCCGGCGTCGGCTACGCGATCCTGGCCCCGCTGCCGCTCCTCATGGCGGTTGCTCTCACGGCGCTCGAGTTCCTCGTCGCCTTCCTGCAGGCCTACGTCTTCACGGTGTTGACCTGCATCTACCTCAACGACGCGCTGCACCCGGGGCACTAGGCAGGCGCTCGTTCACACCTCCCCTCCACCTCCCGATTACACACACTTCTTAGGAGATCACGATGGATCCGGTTGCTTTCAAGTTCCTCGGCGCGGGCCTCGCCTGCATCGGCATGGGCCTCGCCGCCATGGGCGTGGGCAACATCTTCGGCAACTTCCTGTCGGGCGCGCTGCGCAACCCCTCCGCGGCCGACGGCCAGTTCGCCCGCGCGTTCATCGGCGCGGCGCTCGCGGAAGGTCTCGGGATCTTCTGCCTCGTCGTCGCTCTCGTCCTGCTCTTCACCTAATCCGCATCGGGTGATCGGGAGGGCGGGGCTTCGGTCTTGCCCGGAGGAACGATGACGGCGGATCCCCCGCCGTCATCTGCTGTTTTTGGGACCACACCATGGCTCAGGCTCAGACCACCCAGGCGGGAACCGAAGCGCATGGCGGCGCCGAAGTGGGCTTCCCGCCCTTCGAGACGCAGACCTACGGCGGTCAGCTTCTCTGGCTCGCGATCACCTTCGGGGCCCTCTACTTCCTCATGTCGCGGTTCGTGCTGCCTCAGCTCACGGGTATCATCGAAGGCCGCCGCGAGACCATCGCGAACGACCTCGACGAGGCCGCGGCCATGAAGACCCGCGCGGAGGAAGCCGGCGGCGCCTACGAGAAGGCCCTCGGCGAGGCCCGCGCCCGCGCGCAGGCGCTCGCCCAGGAAACCCGCGCGAAGCTCACCGCCGAGGCCGACGCCAAGCGCAAGGCGCTCGAAGCGGATCTCGGCCAACGGCTCGCCCAATCCGAGGCCACCATCGCGGCCCGCAAGGCGGAGGCCATGAGCAACGTGCGCGGCATCGCGCTTGAAACCGCGATTGCCATCGTGGAGCGTCTCACGGGCCACACCCCGGCGCCCCAAGCCGTCGAGGCCGCCCTCGATGAAACCCGCGCCTGAGGACGATCCCCATGCTCTCGAACCCCACCTTCTGGGTCGGCGTCGCCTTCGTTCTGTTCCTCGCGATCCTGTACTACTACGGGATCCCGAAGGCCCTCGTGAACTCCCTCGACGGCCGTTCGAAGCGCATCAGCGACGAGCTCGCCGAAGCCCGGCGCCTGCGACAGGATGCCGAACGTCTCCTCAAGGAGTACGAGTCGAAGCGCAAGGCGGCCGAGCAGGAAGCGGCCGACATCGTTTCCAACGCACGCGACGAAGCCGAGCGTCTCGCCCGCGAGACGGAGGAGAAGATGGCCGATTTCGTCCGCCGCCGCACCGCGGCCGCCGAGGCGAAGATCGCTCAGGCCGAAGCTCAAGCCTCGGCGGAAGTCCGCGCCGCCGCGGTGGACGCGGCCGTGAAGGCTTCCGAGCGCGTCCTGCGCACCCAATTGTCCGGCCAGGCCGCCGAGGATCTCGTGACGAGCAGCCTCGGCGCCATGCGCTCCAAGCTCCAGTAAGCGTCTCGCGTCTGGGTTCCAGCGGCCGCCCCCGGGCGGCCGTTTTCGTTTGAGGTGACTATGACTCTGCTGATCTTTGACTGCGACGGCGTCCTCGTGGATTCGGAGCGCCTTGCCTGCGAGGTCGATGCGGAGTTCCTGACACGCCTCGGCTTTCCGATTACCGCCGGAACGATTGCGCAGCGTTTCATCGGAGCGAGCCTCAGGGATATGATCGGGCAGATCGAAGCGGAGCACGGCCGCCCCTTGCCGCCTGGCTTCGGCCCGGAGCTCACGCGGCTTCTGCTCGCCCGGTTCGAGACCGACCTTCAGCCGATTGCCGGCGTCGGCGACGCGATCCGCGCCCTCCCCTACCCGCGTTGCGTGGCATCTTCCTCGACGCCGGACCGCATTGCGTATTCCCTGCGGCTGACCGGGCTCGACAAGCTGTTCGCACGCCTCTTCAGCGCCGTGGAAGTTCCGCGAGGCAAGCCCGCACCCGACCTGTTCCTATATGCGGCAGCCGAGATGGACGCCCGCCCGGCGGAGTGCATCGTGATCGAAGATTCAACGCTCGGGGTGCAGGGCGCGCGAGCTGCAGGAATGGCAGTCATCGGCTTCACGGGCGGCGGCCATTGCGGCCCCGACCACGCCAGGAAACTTGCCCAAGCCGGCGCCACCGCCGTGATCGAGCACATGAGCGATCTCGCGTCGGCTGTCGATGACCTTGTCACGCACCGGCCTGTGCTGGAACGATGAAGCCGCCCAAACGGACGGCATTCTCGTTGTCGTAGCGCGTACAGGGATCCCGCTTCACTCCGCCGCTTCCGCGACCGGCGCCGGTGGCGTCCAGCGCAGCACCGGGTTGCGGGCCGCGCGGGTTTCGTCGAGGCGGCGGCGGGGCGCGTGATAGGGAGCGCCGGTGAAGCGCTCCGCATCGCCGCCCTTGGCGCTCATGGCGAGATCCCGCAGGGTCGCGACGAAGAGATCGAGCGAAGCCTTCGATTCGGATTCCGTGGGCTCGATCAGCAGCGCCCCATGCACGACGAGGGGGAAATACACCGTCATGGGATGGTAGCCCTCGTCGATCATCGCCTTGGCGAGATCGAGCGTGGTGACACCCGTGTCCTTCAGCCAGGCGTCGTCGAACAGCACCTCGTGCATGCAGGGCTTGTTGCCGAAGGGGAGCGACATCAGGTCGGCGAGACCCGCGCGGATGTAGTTGGCGTTGAGAACCGCATCCTCCGAGGCCTGTTTCATGCCGTCCGAGCCGTGGGAGAGCATGTAGGCCAGCGCGCGAACATACATGCCCATCTGGCCGTGGAAGGCGGTCATGCGCCCGAACGGCTCGGCCTCGCCGCTCTCGGCGGCATGCTCCACGAGATCGAAGCCCTCCCCGTTCCGGGTCACGAAGGGCACGGGAGCGAAAGGCGCGAGGCGCTCGGAGAGCACCACGGGGCCGGCTCCCGGACCGCCTCCGCCATGGGGCGTCGAGAAGGTCTTATGGAGGTTGATGTGCATGGCATCGACGCCGAGATCGCCGGGCTTCGCCTTGCCGACGATCGCGTTGAAGTTCGCTCCGTCGCAGTAGAAATAGCCGCCCGCGTCGTGGACGGCCTTCGCGATTTCCACGACCTGCGGCTCGAACAGGCCGCAGGTGTTGGGGTTCGTGAGCATGATGGCAGCGACATCGGGCCCGAGCAGAGCCTTCACGTCTTCCACATGCACCCAGCCGTCGTCGCGCGCCGGAACGGGCTTCACCACGAAGCCGATGAGGGCCGCCGTGGCCGGATTGGTGCCATGCGCGGAATCCGGCACGAGCACCGTGCGGCGGGTCGCGCCCTCGCCCTTGGCATCGATGGCGGCCTTGATCGCCATCATGCCGCAGAGCTCCCCATGGGCGCCGGCCTTCGGAGAGAGGGCCACGGACGTCATGCCCGTGAGGGTGATGAGGTAGCGTCCGAGCTCGCTCATGAGCTCCAGCGCGCCCTGCACGGTGGAGACCGGTTGAAGGGGATGCAAATCCCCGAACCCGGGCAGGCGCGCCATGCGCTCGTTGAGGCGCGCATTGTGCTTCATGGTGCAGGATCCGAGGGGGAAGAGCCCCGTATCGATCCCGTAGTTCTGCTGCGAGAGGCGCACATAATGGCGCATCGTTTCAGGCTCGGAGAGGCCCGGGAGCCCCAGCGGTTCCTTCCGCTCGAGTGCGCCGAGGCGCAGCGCGAACGCATCGGGCTCGTCATAGTCCACGCCCGTGGTGTCCGTGGAGCCGATCTCGAAGATCAGCGGCTCGATCTGCGCGAGGGCCTTGTTGCCCGTGAATGTCGGATGCGGCGAGCCTTCCGCGCGCGGCAGGCGGTTGACGTCGCCCTGGAGGCGGGCGGCATCGCCCGCGACCCCGGCCGCCGGATCGGAGGCGCCATGGGCCTGAGGCTGGGTGGGTCGTCCTTGACGGTTGAGCATTACAGCACTTCCTGGAGAGCGGCGACATAAGCGGCGCGGTCGTCGTCGGTGTTCACCTCCGTGGAGGCGACGAGAAGGAGGTCCTCGAGGCCGGCTCCCGGCAGGAGTCGCGAGACGGGAACGCCTGCGAGCACGCCGCGCTCCGCGAGCGCCTCGGCCACGGAAGCGGCCGGCTTTGCGAGCCTCACCGTGAACTCGTTGAAGAAGGTTTCGTTCAGGACCTCGACGCCCTTCACCCGACTCAGCGCATCGGCGAGCTTCACGGCATGGGCGTGGTTCACCCGCGCGAGCCGCGCGAGGCCCGCTTCACCGAGCAGGGTCATGTGGATCGTGAACGCCAGGCAGCAGAGGCCCGAATTGGTGCAGATGTTCGAGGTCGCCTTGTCGCGGCGGATGTGCTGCTCGCGGGTCGAGAGCGTAAGCACGAAGCCGCGCTGACCGTTCGCATCGACGGTCTCGCCACAGAGGCGCCCCGGCATCTGGCGCACGTATTTCTGGCGCGTCGCGAAGAGGCCGACATACGGCCCGCCGAAACTGAGGCCGTTGCCGATGGATTGGCCCTCGCCCACCACGATGTCGGCACCCATGGCGCCGGGAGGCGTCACGAGGCCGAGCGACATGACCTCGGTGAAGACCGCGATGAGGAGCGCGCCATGCTTGTGGGCCTTCTCGGCGACGGCGCTGAGATCCCGCAGGTTGCCGAAGACGTCGGGCGTCTGGACGACCACGCAGGACACGCTGTCGTCGATCTGCGCGAGCAGATCTTCCGTGCCGGTGAGATCCGGATCAAGGGTCACGACCGTGTCGTTCGCCATGTGGGAGAGGGTCCGCACCACCTCGGCGTAATGCGGGTGCAAGCCCCCGGAGAGCACCGCCTTGCGGCGCTTCGTGACGCGATGCGCCATCAGCACCGCTTCGCCCGTGCCGGTGGAGCCGTCGTACATGGAGGCATTGGCGACCTTCATGCCGGTGAGCGCCGCGACCTGGGTCTGAAACTCGAACAGGTACTGCAGCGTCCCTTGGGCGATCTCAGGCTGATAGGGCGTGTAGCTCGTGAGAAACTCGGAGCGCTGGATCAGATGATCGACGCTCGCGGGCACGTGGTGCTTGTAGGCGCCAGCCCCGACGAAGAAGGGCACCGCGGAGGCGGGCACGTTCCTTCCCGCCATGCGCCCGAGAATCCGCTCCACCTCCAACTCGCCCTTGCGGCGCGGGAGATCCACGGGTTCCGTGAGCAGCACGTCCTTTGGGACGTCGGCGAAGAGTTCGTCGATATGGGCAATGCCGATTCGGGCGAGCATCTCGCTGCGGTCGGATTCGGAAAGGGGCAAGTAGCGCATGAACAATGCCTCAGTGGGCGGGGGTGTCGGTGGACTCGGGAAGTGGCAGAGAGCGCATGGTTCCTGCCTCAATGAGCGGGGATGCCCGCCACCACGATCTCCGTGAGCACGGAATTCGCGATGTAGCATTCCGCGTGAGCGAGATGATGAAGCTCGGCGATCTCCGCGGGCGTGGGCCTGCGCTCGCCCGAGAAGGCGATCGCGGGGTCGAGCGTGACCTTGGAGACGAAGAGCTTGCCGCGTTCGTTCTTCGTCATCACGCCGCGCGCGTGATCCTCGTAGGAATCGACCACGAAGCCACGCTTCGACGCCACCCAGAGGAAGGTCAGCATGTGGCAGCTCGACACCGCCGCGACGAACGCCTCCTCGGGATCGACGGCATCGGCTTTCGAGAGCGGCGGCGGCACCACGAGGGGCGAAGCCGAAGCAGGAATCTCTATGCCGCCGTCGAAGCTCCAGAGATGGCCCCGGCTGTAGCGGTTACGCTCGAAGTCGGTGCCATCCCGCTGCCAGCGCACCGTGGCGTGGTACTCGTGAGCCATCGCGTCAGCCGAGGTTCTTCACGAAATCCTGGTACTGATTTTCGGTCATGAGACCTTCGAGTTCGCCCTGATCCTTCAGGCGGATCTTCATGAACCAGCCGCGGCCGGCAGGGTCCTCGTTCACCGTGCCGGGGGATCCCTCCAGATCGCCGTTCACCTCCACGACCTCGCCGGATACGGGGGCGTAGACCTCGCTCGCGGCCTTCACGCTTTCGACCACGGCAGCGTCTCCGCCCTTCTCGACGGCCTTACCTACGGAGGGAAGCTCCACATAGACCACATCGCCGAGCTGCTGCTGCGCATAATCTGTAATGCCGACCGTGCCGGTATCACCCTCGATGCGGATGTATTCGTGATCCTTGGTGTAGCGCGTGGTCATGAATCGTCCCTCTGGTTGATGGTGTCTCAGCTGACCGCCAAGGCGGCGTCCCGGGGCGCCTGCGCCCGATCCTCTGGACCGTAGTCGCGCACGACTTCGGCGACGCGCAGCCGGTAATTCGCGAAGAGTTCGCCGCGCCCCAGCGCCTGCATGCGGCGGTGCTGGAGATGGGTGCGCCATTGATGCAGCGCCGCCTCGTCGCGCCAGAACTGCAGGGAGAGGAGCTTTCCTTGCTCGTAGAGACTCTGGAAACGCTCGACCGAGATGAACCCGTCGATCTTCTCGACCTCAGCCCGCATTGAGGCCGCAAGCTTCAGATAATCCTCTTCTCGCCCGCTTGCGGGCCAGACCTCGAAGATGACGGCGAGCATGGCGGGCTCCCCTAACGCTTGTAGCGGTGCGGCGCGAACGGCATGGCTGCCACCTTGGCGGGGAGCGCCTTGCCCCGAACCATCAGCTGCAGCTCGGTTCCGGGCGCCGCCACGTCGCGGCTGACGTAACCCATGGCGACCGGGCCGTTGACGGTCGGGCCGAAGCCCCCCGATGTGACGGTTCCGACCTCGCGCCCGTCGGGCGTCGTGATCGGTGTGCCCTCCCGAGCTGGCGCTCGGCCCTCGGGCTTGAGACCGACACGCACTCGGGCGGGTCCCTCCTTGATCTCGCGCTGGATGCGCTCGGCGCCGGGGAAGCCCCCTTCCTCGCGCCGCCGCTTCTGGATCGACCACATAAGCCCGGCCTCGATCGGCGTTGTCGTGGTGTCGATGTCGTGGCCGTAGAGGCACAAGCCCGCCTCGAGGCGTAAGGAATCGCGGGCCCCGAGCCCGATCGGCTTCACGTCGGGGTCGGCGACGAGCGCGCGCCAGAGGGCTGCGGCCTCCTCGGCTTTGACCGAGATCTCGAACCCGTCCTCGCCCGTATAGCCCGAACGGGACACATGGCAGCGGAAGCCCGCCACGTCGAACCAGCCCGTCATCATGAACGTGAGATCCGCGGGGCCGCTGGAGAGGCGGCGCATGACGGCCTCGGCCGCCGGGCCCTGGAGGGCGAGGAGCGCCCGGTCGTCGCTCCGCACGAGCGATACACCGGAGGGCAGGTGCGCCGCGATATGGGCGAAATCGTCCTCCTTGGTGGAGGCGTTCACGATGAGGTAGACGTGGCCCGCTTCCGCCTCGGTAGCGGGGCGGGTGATCATCAGGTCGTCGAGAATGCCGCCGCTGCCGTCGAGGAGCTGCGAGTAGCGCTGCTGGCCGGGCTTGAGGTTCACGACATCGGCGGGAACGAGCTCCTCGAGGGCGCGGGCCGTCGTCTCGTGATCGGGTCCGACGAGCGCCGCCTGTCCCATATGGGACACGTCGAAGAGGCCGGCCTTTTCGCGGGTCCAGTTGTGCTCGGTGAGGATGCCCGTCGGGTACTGCACCGGCATGTCGTAACCCGCGAAGGGCACCATGCGGGCGTTGAGGCCCACATGCTCGGCATGGAGGGGCGTCGCGAGGAGCTGAGACGGAGGCGTATCGTGGGCTTCGGCGACCTGGGCCATCGGTTCTCTCCATCGGGGACGCGCGTTCCAGCGGGCCTTGCGGCCCGCAATCCACGCCCCCTCTGTCCCGAGAACCTGAGAGATTTCCCCCGGTAAACCGGAGTTACGCCCGTCGGTGGACGGCATCTCACGATGCCGCCGCTTTCCAGAGTGCCAGCTCCCGCGCGGTCCTTTGGCCTGAGCGTTTCCGGGGCGGTTGCGCCTTCGGCGCCGGGCCCGAAGGCCCGGTCTCTCCCGCGGGGATCAGCGGCTTCCCAACCTCATGCTGGAGCCGCCCCTCGAAGTCAATCGCGGGCCTCTACGACCAAGGGCGGCACCCCGTGCTGGAGCCACACCGTGACGTTGCGGCCGCCCCCAATTTCAGTGTCTCAGGTGCCGCTAGCGGCCCGAGCCCAGCCGCTTGTGGACCTTCGTCTTGAGGATCGCGGAGGTTCTCAGCCCCGACGCCCGCGCGCACCCTCACCGAGGCCGACCTCGATGTCGAACCCCCGGGCGGCCGCGCTGGCTGGGATCACGATGCCCTCTTCGACCAGGGCGAAGAACCCGTTCGGCTGGCCTGCCGACACCGTCACGGATGTACGCCGGACCCGATTGGCATAGACGGTCGCCCCATCGGAGATCACGAAGCGGACCGGGACATCGAAGCGCCCTGGCGCGCCGGAAGGCCCGAGCACGACGCGGCCTTCCGCTCCGACCTTGACGATGACAGACCCGTCGGGAGCGTCCGTGCACTCGCGGGCAAGCTGACCGAGGATCACTTGGCCCGAGCGCTGCTGGAGCGAGGCGCCGCCCTCGATGACGGTCACGCTGGGGCAGTACCCCGCATAGGGGAGCTGCGCCCCCGCGGCCACGACGGTGGGCTCGGCCTCGCGGGCGAAGAGATTCGAGAACGAGAAGCCGCCCTCGTTCGCCGTGCTGCTGCAACCCGCCATGAGAAGGCTCGCGCCCAGAAGAGCCCCGCCTCCTGCACTAACGCAATGTTGACGCATCACCATCGATCCCCAAGGTCGTCTCAACTGGGCCTTATCGAACCGAGACCGCGCCAGGAGTCAACCCAGGCGCTGCCGTTACGGCTCCCACGAGAGGGGGGCGCAGCGGGGCCCGAAACCGTTCAGCGAAACCGGCCCGGCCCTCACGGCAGGGCGTCGTAGCCGGGCCCGAAGCCGTTGAGCGAAACCGGAATGCCGATCCCCTCCTCGGGGGTCTGGAACACGATGAAGGTGGCCTGCCGGCCGTTCCTAAACTGATCGAGGAGAGCGGGCTCCATCACGACCTCCGCGACGCAACCGCTGTTCAGGCAGCGCACGAAGCTCGCCCGCCCGATATCGACGTCGTCGATCCTCAGGCCGAGCTGCGAGGGCAGGAGGACGCCCAAGGGGGCGACAACCCGCAGCAGCCGGGTCTTGGCGTCGGCGGTCTTGAGCACGATCACGAGGAGCGTCATGCTCGGGCGATCCTCGGCGGCGACGTTCTGGACGAGGGCGCATTGCTCGGCCTTCGCTCCGGGCGGCGTCTCGCAGCGGAGCTGCCAATCCCCGAAGGTGTTCTTCACCACCCCCTGCGCGCCGACCCCCGCTGGCGCGGTCAGAGCTGCGGCCCCGATGAGCAGAGCGGCCGCGAGGCGGATCCAGCGTGACGCGTTCACCGACGTCTCCTCCTGCTTGCACGACCGCCGGGCTCTCCGAAATCATGCCCAGCGCGGTCCTGATGCGCCGCTTCCGACCATGAGCGGGAACCGGTGTCAAGCAAACGCCGGGCAGCCCGGATCGTCCCCTGCGACTTTGGGCCTTATGACGCGGGGATTGCGACGCCGTAACCGTTGCACAGATGAGAGCCATATGGTCATTGACGCGGATCAAAAGATGATGGCATCGACACGGCCGCCCGTTGGCTTTCCCGCGTCATCCCCTGACGCCCGCACGGGCCGCTCGACGGACGACCCTCACGGGTCGGATGGCCGCCGGGTCAGACAGGAGCTTTGAGACACCTATGCGGACCGACAAGGCTGGACTTGGATCGATGCTCGCCCTGGCCGGGGCGGCGCTCGGTCTCGGATGGAGCACGACGGCAGCGACGGCGGGGACGGGGTTTCCCTCCCCCTGGCAGCTCGGCATGCAGGGCACCGTGACCGAGATCGGTCACCAGGTGTCTTCGTTCCACGACTGGCTCGTCTGGATCACCACCGCGATCTCGCTTTTCGTGCTGGTGCTGCTCCTCGCCATCGTTTTCAAGTTCGGCGAGAAGAAGAACCCGGTTCCTTCCCGGACCACCCACAACACGCTGCTCGAGGTGGCCTGGACCGTGGTCCCGGTTCTCATTCTCGTCGCCATCGCGATCCCGTCCTTCCGGGTGTTGCGCACCCAGCTCGTGATCCCGGCCCACGACCTCGTCGTGAAGGCGACGGGCTATGCCTGGTATTGGGGTTACGAGTATCCGGGCGAACAGGCGGGCTTCAAGTTCGACTCCAACATGATCCTCGACGCGGATCTGAAGCCGGGCCAGCCCCGCCTCATGGCGGTCGACAACGAGATGGTGGTGCCGGTCAACAAGGTGGTCCGCCTCCAGATCACCGCCGCGGACGTGCTCCACAACTTCGCGGTTCCCGCCATCGGGATGCGCCTCGACGCCGTGCCGGGCCGCCTCAACGAGACCTGGTTCAAGGCCGACCGCGAGGGCGTGTTCTACGGCCATTGCTCGGAGTTGTGCGGCAACGGGCACCCCTACATGCCCATCACCGTGCGCGTCGTCAGCGAGCAGGCCTATGCGGCCTGGGCCGCCGAGGCCAAGACGAAGTACGCCCGCATCGACGGCTCGGCTCCGCCCAAGCTCGCGAACGCCCAGTAACCTGACGTGATCAAGGACCACAGAGGTCTCCCTATGGCACATGCTGCAGCCCACGCGGATCACGCCGACCACGGCGCCCCCGCATCGTTCTTCCGGCGCTGGTTCTATTCCACGAACCACAAGGACATCGGCACCCTCTACCTGATCTTCGCCTTCTCGGCGGGTCTCGTCGGGGCGTTCCTCTCCTTCGCGATGCGCTACGAACTGCAGGAGCCCGGCCTGCAGATCTTCGCCAATCCGCAATCCTACAACGTGTTCGTCACCGGCCACGGCCTCATCATGGTGTTCTTCATGGTGATGCCGGCCCTCATCGGCGGCTTCGGCAACTGGTTCGTGCCTCTGATGATCGGCGCGCCCGACATGGCGTTCCCGCGGATGAACAACATCTCGTTCTGGCTCACCGTGGCGGCCTTCTCGCTCCTGGTCTGCTCCCTCTTCGTCGAGGGTGCGCCGGGCTCGCTCGGCTTCGGCGGCGGCTGGACGGTGTACCCGCCACTCTCGACGGTCGGACACCCTGGGCCCGCGCTCGATTTCGCGATCTTCTCGCTTCACCTTGCGGGCGCGGCGTCGATCCTGGGCGCGATCAACTTCATCACCACGATCCTGAACATGCGCGCGCCGGGCATGACCCTGCACAAGATGCCGCTGTTCGCCTGGTCGATGCTGGTGACGGCGTTCCTGCTTCTCCTGTCGCTCCCGGTCCTCGCCGGCGCGATCACCATGCTGCTCACGGACCGCAATTTCGGCACCACCTTCTTCGATCCGGCCGGCGGCGGCGATCCGATCCTCTACCAGCACCTGTTCTGGTTCTTCGGCCACCCCGAAGTCTACATCATGATCCTGCCGGCCTTCGGCATCGTGTCCCACATCATCTCGACCTTCTCGAGGAAGCCGATCTTCGGCTATCTCGGCATGGCCTACGCCATGGTCGCCATCGGCGTCGTCGGCTTCGTGGTGTGGGCGCACCACATGTACACGGTCGGGCTCTCGCTCCAGACGCAGGCCTATTTCGTGTTCGCCACCATGGTGATCGCGGTGCCGACGGGCGTGAAGATCTTCTCGTGGATCGCCACCATGTGGGGCGGCTCCATCCGCTTCACGGCCGCGATGCACTGGGCCATCGGCTTCGTGTTCCTGTTCACGGTGGGCGGCGTCACGGGCGTGGTTCTCGCCAATGCCGGCGTCGACCGCTACCTCCACGACACCTACTACGTGGTGGCGCACTTCCACTACGTGCTCTCGCTCGGCGCGGTGTTCGTGATCTTCGCGGGCGTCTATTACTGGTTCCCGAAGATCACGGGCTACATCCTGCCGGAGTGGATCGGCAAGGTTCACTTCTGGATGGCCTTCATCGGCGCCAACGTGCTGTTCTTCCCCATGCACTTCCTCGGCCTCGCCGGCATGCCGCGCCGCTACGCGGATTATCCGGATGCGTTCGCGGGCTGGCACTGGGTGGCGACGCAGGGCGGGCACCTCTTCGCGGCGAGCCTCGTGGTGTTCATCGCGGGCGTGGTCTATGCCTTCGTCCGCAAGGAGCGCGCGGCCGGCAACCCGTGGGGCGAAGGCGCCACGACGCTGGAATGGACCCTGCCCTCGCCCCCGCCCTTCCACCAGTTCGAGACCCTGCCGCGCATTGCGGACACGCACCACTAGCCGGCAACGGGCGGCCTCGCGGCCGCCCGCTTCTCCCCCGAGGGCTTCCGGGAGCCCTTCGGCGAGAAGCCACCAGGATCCTCAGGGGCCCAGCGTGCTATACGCGAAGGGCCCCGCAGTCTTTCGGTGATCATGAGCCCCGTTTCGAATACCCTCTCCCAGGGCCCAGCCCTCGCAGCGCCCGCAGCCTCCCAGGGCGATGTCGCGGACTTCTTCGCCCTCATGAAGCCGAGGGTGATGTTCCTCGTGGTCTTCACGGCGCTCGTCGGTATGGTGGTGGGCCCGGCCGGCACCCACCCGGTGATTGCCTTCGCGTCGCTCCTGATGATCGCGGTGGGTGCAGGTGCCTCCGGCTGCCTGAACATGTGGTGGGACGCCGATATCGACGCCCTGATGACCCGAACGGCGAAGCGCCCGATCCCGGCCGGCAAGATCCGCCCGGACGAGGCCCTTGCCTTCGGCCTCGCCCTCTCGGGCGGCTCCGTGCTGGTGCTCGGCATCGTGGCGAACTGGCTCGCGGCCGGCCTGCTTGCCTTCACAATCGCGTTCTACGTCGTGATCTATTCCATGTGGCTCAAGCGCGCGACGCCCCAGAACATCGTGATCGGCGGCCTCGCCGGCGCCCTGCCCCCGGTTGTCGCGCAAGCGGCCGTTGCGGGCACGGTCGGGATCGAGAGCCTCGTGCTCTGCGCCATCATCTTCATTTGGACCCCGCCCCATTTCTGGGCGCTCGCCCTCGTGAAGTCGGGCGACTACGCCCGCGCCGGCATCCCCATGCTCCCGAACGTGGCAGGCCCCGACGCCACCCGCCGCCAGATCCTCGTCTATACCCTCCTGCTCGCACCCCTCGGCGTGGTTCCCGTCGCCCTCGCCTTCGGGGGCTTGGCCTATGCGGTCGTCTCCGTGGTCGGCGGCCTCGGCATGACGGCGCTGGCCGTCCAGGTGTTCCGCCACCGGGAGGGCGAGATCGCGGCGCGGTTTGCCTACCAGCTCTTCGGCTTCTCGATCCTCTACCTCTTCGCGCTGTTCGCGACCCTGCTGGCCGAGCACGCCTTCGGCCTGTTCCGGCCGGTTCTGGGGTAAGCCATGGCGGCGTCCCCTCCCCCTCTCAGCCCGGAGGACCGGAAGCGCCGGCGTCAGCGTTCCGTGGCGCTCGCGCTCGCGCTCGGGGGCCTCGTCGCCCTGTTCTACGCCGTCACGATCGCCAAGCTTGGGCCAGGCGTTCTGAGCCGGCCGCTGTGAGGATCCGATGAGCCTGGAACCGCACGCCCCCGACTCTGCCGCTCCCGAGGCTCTCTGTCGCAAGCTGCGCCGCACCGCGGTCGCGTGCTGCGCCCTCGTCGTCGGCATGATCGGCATGCCCTATGCCGCCGTGCCTCTCTACGACCTGTTCTGCCGCCTCACCGGCTTCGACGGCACTCCCATCGTGCGGGCTTCCGGCGCCGGCCCCGCGGAAGCGCTCGACCGCAAGGTCTCGGTGCTCTTCGACGCCAACGTGGCGCCGGGGCTGAACTGGCGCTTCACGGCCGAGGCGCCACAGGTCGAGGTGAAGGTGGGCGAAACCACCACCGTTCTCTACCGGGTGACCAATACGGGCCCGGCGCCGACCACGGGCGTGGCGAGCTACAACGTCCAGCCCTCGCTCGCCGGCGCCTATTTCGTGAAGATCCAGTGCTTCTGCTTCACCGAGCAGACGATCCAGCCGGGGGAGACCCTGGAATCCGCGGTGATCTTCTACGTCGATCCTGCGATGGCATCCGATCCGAACGTGCAGGACCTGAAGGCCATCACCCTCTCCTACACCTACTTCCCGGCCCGGAACGCCAAGACCGCCGAGGCGATTACCCCGGCACCGGCCGCAGGGAATACGCCGGCGGGACATGTGGATGCGACATCGTCTACGAAGCAAAAAGCGCCGCCGGCACGGTGACAAGCTGGGCGGAAACGTCCTAAAGCGACAGAACCTCGAGGATTAGAGAGCAAGAGACATGGCCGAGGCCCACGCCAAGCATCACGATTACCACCTCGTCGATCCGAGCCCGTGGCCTCTGATCGGCTCGGTGAGCGCGTTCTTCATGGCGGTCGGCGGCGTCATGTCCATGAAGAGCCTGCAGTTCGGCGGCCTCTCCATCGGACCCTACGTTCTCGGGGCCGGCTTCCTCGGCGTGCTCTACACCATGTTGAGCTGGTGGGTGGACGTCACCCGCGAGGCCACCTACGAGGGCCATCACACCCGCGTGGTGCAGATCCATCACCGCTACGGCATGATCATGTTCATCGCCTCGGAGGTGATGTTCTTCGTGGCGTGGTTCTGGGCCTATTTCGAGGCCGCGCTTTATCCGAACGACCCGCTGCAATACACCCGCGTCGAGCTTCTCGGCGGCGCTTGGCCCCCGAAAGGAATCGAGACTTTCGATCCCTGGCACCTGCCGCTTCTCAACACGCTGATCCTGCTCACCTCGGGCACGACGGTGACGTGGGCGCATCACGCGCTCCTCCACAACGACCGCCAGGGCCTCAAGATGGGCCTGTGGCTCACGGTCATCCTCGGCGTGATCTTCACGGCCTGCCAGGCTTACGAATACAGCCACGCAGCCTTCGGGTTCAAAGGCCATATCTACGGCGCCACCTTCTTCATGGCGACGGGCTTCCACGGCGCCCACGTGATCATCGGCACCATCTTCCTCGCCGTCTGCCTGTTCAGGGCCTACAAGGGTCATTTCACGCCGGAGCAGCATCTCGGGTTCGAGTTCGCGGCCTGGTACTGGCACTTCGTCGACGTGGTGTGGCTCTTCCTCTTCGCTGCGATCTACGTGTGGGGTTACGGCGGCGGCGCGGGCCACTAACGGACGATCGCCAGGACACCATATGAGAGGGGCGGCTTCGGCCGCCCTTCGCGTTTCGAGGAGGCTCCGCGTGACGCAATCCCCGACACCCCCGACCACGACGCTGCCGACTCCCATGACGGTAGCCCTCAAGGGCTGCTGCCCGCGCTGCGGCGAAGGACGGCTGTTCAAGGGCTTCCTGTCGCTGGCACCCCGCTGTGAAGCGTGCGGCCTCGACTATTCCTTCATCGACACCGCCGACGGGCCGGCCTTCTTCGTGATGTCCTTCGTGGGGATCGTGGTGGTCGGCCTCGCGCTCTGGGTCGAGTTCACCTACACGCCGCCGATCTGGCTTCACCTCGTGATGTGGTTCGGCTTGACGGCGATCTTGAGCCTCGCACTCGTGCGGCCCCTGAAGGCCCTCATGGTCTCCCTGCAGTTCCAGAACAAAGCCGAGCAGGGTCGGCTCGATACCGATCGCGATCGGGAGCCGCGCTGATCCCGTGGGCCGCTGGCGTTCCATCCTGGCCCCGGGCCTTGCCGCCCTCGTCGCGCTTGCGATCCTGATCGGGCTCGGCACCTGGCAGCTTCAGCGCAAGACCTGGAAGGACGGCCTGATCGCGCAGATCGAGGCTCGTGCCGGAGGCGAGCCCGGGAGCATCCTCCCGGAGTCGCGCTGGGGCGCTTGGCGGGCCGATGAGGATCAGTTCCGCCGCGTGAGCGTGACGGGGCGCTTCCTGCACGAACACGAGGCCCCCATTCATGGCCTCGCTCCCGCCGACCGGGGCGCTCCGGCGCAGGGCTTCTATCTCTTCACCCCCCTCCGGATGGCGGACGGCGCCCTTGTGGTGGTGAACCGCGGCTTCGTGCCGACCGAACTGCGCGATCCCGCGGCCCGCCCCGGCAGCCAGCCCGCCGGCGAGGTGACCGTGACCGGTCTCGTGCGGGCCCCGGAGGAGCCTTCCTTCTTCATCCCCGCCAATGTTCCGGCCCAGAACCGGTGGTTCGTACGCGATCCCCTGGCCGTCGCGGCGGCTCGGGGGCTCGACCGGGTGGCGCCGTTCTATGTGGAGGCGGACGCCACGCCGAACCCTTCGGGCTGGCCTCGCGGAGGGCAGAACCGCCTCAACCTGCCGAACAATCACCTGCAATATGCGCTCACCTGGTACGGCATAGCCCTGACCCTCGTCGGGGTGTTCGGCGCCTTTGCCCGGCGCAGGCTCGCGCCACCGGCGGGTCCCACCTGACGATTGCGCGGTCTCGATGCGGCGCGCGGGCTCATCCTCTCCGCGACCGCGTCGGGTCTCGCCTGTCGGGGCGCGTCGGAGCACTGAGACAAGCGGCGGAACGTTCCCGCCTCACTGGACGCATTCTCCGGAAACGGACTCGTGCCGTTACGGACCAATGGCAGGGGCCGCATCGGGTCGGAGGCCGATCAGTCGCGGCTGCTACGGGGCACAACCGTCCCGTGTCGCCCGCCAAGGGCCCTCGGCTTGTGCCGCCGGAGGCCTCCCCCTATTGTCCCGCCGCTCGAAGGAATGGTTCCATGCTTCATGTCTCGACCCGCGGCGAAGCTCCCGTGATCGGGTTCGCCGACGCGCTTCTCACGGGCCTTGCCCGCGATGGCGGCCTCTATGTGCCGGAGAGCTGGCCCGCGCTCGGAATCGAAACGATCCGGGGCTTCGCGGGCCGTCGCTATGCCGACGTCGCCAAGCCCGTTCTCCGCCCCCTCATGGGCGGCGACATCGAGGCGCCTCGTCTCGACCGCATGATCGAGGACGCCTATGCCGGATTCCGCCATCCGGCCGTGTGCCCGCTGACTCAGCTCGGTGACAACCTCTTTCTCCTCGAACTCTTCCACGGCCCGACACTCGCCTTCAAGGACGTGGCCATGCAGCTCCTGTCCCGGCTCATGGACCATGCCCTGAAAGCGCGCGGCACCCGGGCCACCATCGTGGGTGCAACCTCGGGCGACACCGGCAGCGCGGCCGTCGAGGCCTTCCGGGGCCTCGACCAGGTCGACATCTTCGTCCTCTATCCCCACGGCCGGATCTCGGAGGTGCAGCGCTGCCAGATGACCGGCGTCGACGCCCCGAACGTCCATGCGGTGGCGGTCGAGGGCACCTTCGACGACTGCCAGAATGCCGTCAAAGCGATGTTCGGCCATGCGCGCTTCCGCGACGAGGTGCAGCTTTCCGGCGTGAACTCGATCAACTGGGCCCGCGTCGCCGCGCAGGCGGTCTATTACTTCACCGCCGCGGTTGCTCTTGGCGGACCTGGCCGGCCGGTCTCCTTCGCGGTGCCGACCGGCAATTTCGGCGACATCCTCGCGGGCTGGGCTGCGAAGCAAATGGGCCTGCCTGTCGAGCGGCTGATGATCGGCACCAACGCGAACGATATTCTCGCCCGCACCCTGGCGACGGGAACCTACGAAATCAGGGGCGTCGAGCCCACCGTCTCGCCCTCCATGGACATCCAGATCTCCTCCAACTTCGAGAGGCTCCTGTTCGAGATCCAGGGCCGCGACGGCGCGGCGGTCCGGCGCCTGATGAGCGGATTGAAGCAATCCGGCGCCTTCACGATCGAGCCCGCGCCCCTGGCGCGCCTGCGCGACGAGTTCGATGCCACGGCCGTCGACGAGCCTGCGGTTGCAGAAGAAATGGCCACGATCTACCGCGACACCGGCACCGTGCTCGATCCCCATACGGCTGTCGGCACCCGCGCGGCGCGCAAACTCCTGGAAGCCAGGCCCGAAGTCCCCGTGATCGCCCTCGCGACCGCCCATCCGGCCAAGTTCCCGGATGCGGTGGAGCGCGCCACGGGCGTGCGGCCGAAGCTGCCGCCGCACCTCGCGGACCTCCTCGACAGAAAAGAGCGGGTTACCGTTCTTCCCAACGATCAGGCCGTGCTGGAGCGTTTCGTGCGGGAGCGGTCCCGCGCGGTGCGCGGCGTCGCGGCATGAACCGTCACTTCGTCCGCGAGCCCCGGATCGAGATCAGCACCCTCGCGAACGGCTTCATGATCGCGACCGAGCGCATGCCGGAAATCGCGACGGCGACGCTCGGCGTTTGGGTCGGCGTCGGCTCCCGCCACGAAGAGCCCCGCGAGCACGGGCTCTCGCACCTCATCGAGCACATGGCCTTCAAGGGCACGGCGCGCCGCTCGGCCCGGGCCATCGCGGAGGATATCGAGAATGTGGGCGGCGACATCAACGCCGCGACGAGCGTCGAATATACGAGCTACACCGCGCGGGTGCTGGGCGAGGATATCGAGGTTGCCCTCGACGTTCTGGGCGACATCCTCACGAATTCCGCCTTCGACGAGGCGGAGCTCGCCCGGGAGAAGGGGGTGATCCTCCAGGAACACGCCGCCGTCGAGGACACCCCGGACGACCTCATCTACGACGCGTTCATGGAAACGGCCTTCGCGGGTCAGGCGATCGGACGGCCGATTCTCGGCACCCCGGACACGATCCGGTCCCTCGACGCCGGGTCCATCCGGGCCTTTCTCGCTCGCGAGTACACGCCTGGCCGCATGGTGCTGGCAGCTGCGGGTGACGTGGAGCACGCACAGGTCGTGGAGGCGGCGGAGCGCTACTTCGGCGGCCTTCCGCCGGCTCCGCCGCGTGTCACGGAAGCGGGATTCTACACCGGGGGCGATCGGCGGATCCGCCGCAAGCTCGAACAGGCGAACCTCGTCCTCGGCCTGCCAGGCCTCTCCTTCAAGGATCCCGGCTATTACGGCACCCATCTGTTCGCTCATCTTCTCGGGGGCGGGCTCACCTCGAGGCTATGGCACGAGGTTCGGGAGATCCGGGGTCTCGCCTATTCGATCGAAGCCTTCCACTGGCCCTTCTCGGATTGCGGCCTCTTCGGCATCGGAGCAGGCACGAGCGGGGCAGATCTCAAGGCCCTCGCCGACGTGATCCTCGACTGCGCCGTGCGGGCGAGCCGCGACATCGACGAGACCGAGGTCGCGCGGGCAAGGGCCCAGATGAAGGTGGGCCTTCTCGCCGCCCTTGAGACGCCGGGCGGGCGGATCGAGCGCATCGCCCGCCAGCTCCTCTCCTGGGGCCGTGTGATCCCGAGCGGGGAGGTCGTGACGCGCGTCGACCGCGTCACGGTCGAGGAGGTGCGGGCCGCGGGGGTTGCCCTCCTCAAGGGTGCCCCGACGGTAGCGGCGATCGGCCCCATCAGGAGCCTGCCGGCCGTGGAGCGCATCGTGCAGGGACTGGCGGCTTGAAGGTCGGGTTTTCGGCCTCCCATCATGGTCCACCTACCTCAATCCCGCCGCAAAGCGCCTCCACAGCCCCTGTCTCCCGAGTCCTGGTGACAAGTCGCTCCGGTTCTTTGACGTTGCCTTGCCCCAAGTCGTTCCGGTTCTGAGGCGTTGCCTTGCTCTCCGGCTTGCTGCTCGATACCACTCAAGCTCTGCCGCTCGCACACCGGGCGGGAGACCTTGATACCATTCAAGCTCTGCCGTTCATGAACCGAACGGAAGACCTCGACATCGATCAAGATCTGCCGCCCGCGACAACCGGACGGACGATCTCGCTGCTGCTCAAGCTCCACCGCTCGTGAGAACTGGACGAAAGACGTCACCGTTGCGGATCGCCTCTTTCGCCTTTGCCGTGCTGCTCGCGCTGACGGCCTTGGTCTTCTCCCCGTCCCCGGGGCAGGCGGTCGAGGCGGTGCGCGTCAACCTGAACGCGAAGGCCATCGACCTTACCCCTATGATCGAGCGCTACCGCTCGGACGGGGACCTGATTCAGATTTCAACGGCCCCTGGCCGCGACGGCATCGTGCGCCGCATCGCCGTCAAGGCGCGCGAGTCCGATACGCGGCCCGACTGGATCGTGTTCGCGCTCACGAACAGCACCGACGAGCAGGTGGACCGGCTGCTGGTCGCTCCGCATTTCAGGCTCACGGGCTCGGGCGTGATCTGGCCGGATCTCGGCTCCTCACGCATCGCCGCCATCACCGCGAGCGAGGGCATCCGGCCCGAGCGCGAGGACAGTGCCGATGCCGACATCTTCCTCATCACCCTGGATCCCGGCACCACCGTGACCTTCGTGGCGGAGCTGCGCACGCCCAACCTGCCCCAGCTCTATCTCTGGGAGGCCGATGCCTACAAGGAGAGGATCAACGGGCTGACCCTCTACAAGGGCATCATCATCGGCATCGCGGGGCTCCTCGCCCTCTTCCTCACCATCGTGTTCGTGGTCAAGGGAGCGCTGATCTTTCCCGCCGCAGCGGCCCTGGCCTGGGCGGTTCTCGCCTATGCCTGCATCGATTTCGGCTTCTTCCAGCGCATCTTCCCGATCACGGAGACGGCCGAGCGCGTCTACAGAGCCGGTGCGGAGGCGGTGCTCGCCGCGACGCTTCTGGTCTTCCTCTTCGCCTATCTCAACCTCAACCGCTGGCACGTGCGCTACAGCCACGTCACGGCGTTTTGGCTCGTGTTTCTCGCGGCCCTTGTCGGCCTCGCGGTGGTCGACCCGCCGATCGCGTCCGGCGTCGCCCGCATCTCGATCGCCGCGGTGGCCGGGATCGGCTTCGTGCTCGTGATCCATCTCGCGACGCACGGCTACGATCGCGCCGTGATGCTCGTCCCGACCTGGCTCCTTCTGATCGCCTGGGTGGCCGCGGCAAGCTTCACGGTGATGGGGCAGCTTCCGACCGACCTTGTGCCGCCGGCCCTCATCGGCGGCCTCGTCCTCATCGTCATGCTCATCGGCTTCACCGTGATGCAGCACGCTTTCTCGGGGTCGGGCTTCGCGCAGGGCCTCATGACCGACACCGAGCGACGCGCCCTGGCGATTGCAGGCGCGGGCGACATCGTGTTCGACTGGGACGTGGCCGGCGACCAGATCTATGTGAGCCCCGAGATCGAGCAGCAGCTCAGCCTCCGTCAGGGTTCCCTGGAGGGGCCGGCCTCAGGGTGGCTCGAACTCGTCCACCCCTTCGACCGCGACCGCTACCGCACCTCCCTCGATGCGGTGATCGAGCAGCGCCGCGGCCGCATCAACCAGGATTTCCGCCTGCGTTCGGGCGCAGGCCCCTACCACTGGTTCCGCCTCCGAGCACGGCCCGTCGTGGGATCCGACGGGGAGGTCATCCGCATCGTCGGCACCCTTGCGGACATCACCGAGACGAAGACCGCCGAGGAGCGCATCCTGCACGATGCGATCCACGACAACCTGACCGGGCTCCCCAACCGGCAGCTGTTCTACGACCGTCTCGACAGCGCGCTCACCTTCGCGGGGCAGAGCGACGTGCTGCGGCCGACCGTGGTGGTGATCGACATCGACCGCTTCAAGCAGGTCAACGAGGCGGTCGGGCTGTCGGCCGGAGACTCGATCCTCCTCACCCTCTCCCGGCGGCTTGGCCGCCTCCTCAAGCCGCAGGATACCCTGGCGCGCATTGGCGGTGACGCCTTCGGGATGGTTCTCGTCTCCGAACGCGACCCTGACCGGGTCATCGCCTTCTCGGACATGATCCGCCGGGCGCTGACGACGCCCATCACCTATGCGGAGCGGGAGATCTTCCTCACCGCTTCGATCGGCCTCGCGCTCCACGATCCGACGAGTGCCGGCTCCCGCGACGAGATGGTGAAGAGCGCCGAGATCGCAATGATGCACGCCAAGCGGCAGGGAGGAGACCGCACAGAGGTGTTCCGGCCCGCCATGCGGTCGGACCGGAACGACAAGGTCAACCTCGGAGCGGACCTGCAGCGCGCCTATGAGCGCGGCGACCTCAAGGTCTTGTTCAAGCCCATCGTCCGCCTCGAGGACCGCACCATTGCGGGCTTCGAGGCGGTGCTGCGCTGGGATCACCCGCGGCTCGGGCGCCTCGGGCCCGAGGACATCCTTCCCGTCGCGGAAGAATCGGGGCTCATCGTCAATTTGAGCGTCTATACGCTCGAGCGGACCGCCCGGGAGCTCGCGGCCTGGCAGCAGGCCCTGGAGGTCGATCCGCCGATCTTCGCCAGCGTCCGCATCGCAAGCCACCAGCTCCTGCGTCACGACCTTCTCCAGGACGTGAAAGCCGCTGTCGCCCGCACCGGCGTGCTGCCGGGATCGCTCAAGCTCGAGATGACGGAGGGGCTCGTGATGGAGAACCCCGAATACGCGGCGCAGATGCTCTCGCGGCTCAAGGATCTGGGAGCCGGCCTCTCTCTCGACGATTTCGGCACCGGCTATTCCGCCCTGTCCTACCTGCAGCGCTTCCCCTTCGACTCGATCAAGATCGACCAGTCCTTCGTGCGCCAGATGGCGAACGGCCGGCCGGTCATCCTGCGCTCCATCGTCAAGATGGCGCACGAGCTCGGAATGGAGGTGGTCGCGGAAGGGGCCCAGACGGAATCGGAAGCCATCGAGCTGTCGCAGCTCGCCTGCGAATACGCGCAAGGGCCTGTCTTCGGCGACCCGATGTCGATGCTGCAGGCACGCCAGCTCGTGGGAGCGGCGCCGGAGGCCGCATAGCTTCGGCGCAGGACTTGTCGGTGGGTAGGTCCGTCTAGGCGTGCCCGGCTTCGGAGGAGAGCATGGCGGGATCGATCCCGATCTTGCGGAGTGCAAGATCGTAGCGCGAGTTCACCGAAGCGTTGAAGATCAGGTTCGGATCCGCGGGACAGTTCAGCCAGCCGTTGGACTGGATCTCGGTTTCGAGCTGGCCGGCCGACCACCCCGCATAGCCGAGCGCCAGCACCGCATTCTGCGGCCCGTCCCCGCGCGCGATGGCGCGCAGGATATCGATCGTCGCGGTGAGGCACACGCTGTCGTCGATCGGGAGGGTGGACTGGTCGATGTAGAAGTCCGGCGAATGCAGAACGAAGCCCCGGCTCGTCTCGACGGGCCCGCCCATGAGAACCGGCATGGCGCCCAGGCGCTGCGGAAGACGGATACGCTCCGGCTCCGGCACGATCTCGAGTTGGACGAGGAGGTCCGGGAAGTTGAGGTCGGAGGCAGCGCGATTCAACACGATGCCCATGGCGCCCTCGGCGGAATGGGCGCACACATAGATCACCGCGCGGGCGAAGCGGTCATCGACCATGCCGGGCATCGCCACGAGCAGCTGACCGTCGAGGTAGCCTGAATTGCGCTGTACAGTCCGCTTCTGGAGCATGGCCTTATGCTACGCTTGGCGCGCTGCCTGTCCATCCATTCCTCGCCTCATCACAGAGATGTGGGTCACAGGAACGCGAGTGGTCGGCCCGCTTCGTGAACATATAAAAGGAAGCGCAACAGGCAGGTGGGAGTTCCATGACAATCGTGTCGCGCGGGGGGATGCCCCTCCCTTTCGGTTCATGGCCAGTCGGCAAGGCGGTCGGGCCGCGAAAAGGGGCGCTCCTCCCGGGTCGTCTGGTCGCCGCCCGCCGCTGCGGTCAAGCTGCACTCCTCGCTCTCGGCCTAGGAGCGGCCGTGCCTGCCGCTGCGCAGGACGCCTCTCCCTGGGCGCAGGGCCTGCATTCGCGTGTTCGCCTCCTCGCCGGCGGCACGCACGAGGGACGCCCGCTCGCGGGGGTCGAGATCGCGCTCGATCGGGGCTTCAAGACCTACTGGCGCTCCCCGGGGGATGCGGGCCTGCCCCCGCAATTCGACTGGTCGGAATCCGATAACGTGGGCTCCGTCGATGTGCGCTGGCCTGCGCCGATACGGTGGGAGGATGCGGGCGGCGTTTCCTTCACCTATGAGGACCGCGTCACGCTGCCTCTCGTCGTGACCCCGCAGGATCCCGCGCGGCCGGTGCGCCTCGATCTCACGCTGAGTTATGGCGTCTGCAAGAACATCTGCATCCCGGCGCAGGCGAGTCTCACCCTTCCACTGCCACCGGGCGGCGCGAGCAGCCCATCCCTGGAGGCGGCGCTCGCCCGTGTTCCGCGACCCCGGGCCCCCGGCGCGTCGGGTGAGTTGGCGGTCCTCTCCGGAACGGCCGTGCCGGGGCTCAAGCCCGGGATCTCGGTCCTGGTGCGGGCGCCTTCGGGATCGAGACCTGTCCTGTTCGCCGAAGCGCCCGACAACTGGTTCATCTCGACTCCCGCGGAAGGCGAGGAGATCGCACCTGATCAGCGGCGCTTCCTTCTGACCGTCGACGAGAAGCCGAAGGCTCACGAGGGACCCGTCCCGGTGCGCCTGACCCTCGTGGCCGGGACGCAGGCGATCGAAACCGAGATGAGCGTGGAGCTGAAGTAATCCCGCTGCCGGCAGCTCTTCCCATGAGGGCGATCGATGCAGCAATGGCGTCTCGACGGGAGCCCAAGGCCCCGTTAATCCAGGAGCACGGCGCCGGGCGGCGCCTGTCTTTTTCGGAGAACGCCTGATGACAATCAAGGTTGGCGATCGCCTGCCGCACGCAACGTTTCGCGTCATGACCCCCGAGGGCCCGGCGCCCAAGACAACCGACGAGGTCTTCAAGGGCCGCAAGGTTGCTCTCGTGGCAGTGCCCGGGGCCTTCACACCGACCTGCCATCGCACTCATCTGCCGGGCTACATCCAGCACGCCAAGTCCATCCGGGAAAAAGGCATCGACGCGATCGCCTTCACCTCCGTGAACGACGTCTGGGTGCTCGATGCCTGGGGCAAGGCCGCGGGAGCCGACGGCATCGAGTTGCTCGCGGACGGCAATGCGGAATTCGTCAACGCCATCGGCCTCACCATGGACGGGACGGGGGCCGGCTTCGGAACGCGCTCCAAGCGCTACGCCATGGTGGTCGACGATGGCATCGTGCGGTCCCTCGACGTCGAGGATTCCCCCGGCAAGGCCGACGTGACCGGCGCCGAGAACCTGCTCAAGAGCCTCTGATGCGGAGGACTTCTCCTCTCGGGAAGTCCTACCCCGCACGCCCCCTGCGGTAGGGCTGGAGGGCCGCTACGGCCAGCGCGTCGACCCGGTTGTTGATCGGGTCGGCGGCGTGGCCCTTGACCCAATGCCAGCTCACGTCGTGCCGGGACGCGGTCTCGTCGAGGAGCCGCCACAGATCCTCGTTCTTCACCGGCTTGTTGTCGGCGGTGCGCCAGCCCCGGGCTTTCCAGTTGCGCATCCAGGCCGTGATGCCTTGCCGGACATATTGCGAATCCGTGAAGAGATCGACCGTGCAGGGACGCGTGAGCGCGTTCAGGCCCTCGATGGCGGCCTGCAATTCCATGCGGTTGTTGGTGGTGAGCGGCTCCCCGCCGGACAGCTCCTTCTCCCGCCCCTTGAAGAGAAGGATGGCAGCCCAGCCGCCGGGCCCCGGATTTCCGGAACAGGCGCCGTCCGTGTAGATCGTGATCCGCTCGCTCATGGGACGTTACGGGGCCTCGCGCTCGAGCCCGCATAGATCGTGATCCGTTCGCTCATGAGACGTTATGCAGCCTGACGCTCGAGCCCGTATTCGGTCGCACTCGACACGTGCCGGTGAAAGGCCAGCTTGCGGTCGTATTCCAGCGGGTCCTTGGGCTTCACCAACGCACCCGGCGGAACGTTGAGCCAATCCATGAGACGCGTGAGCATGAAGCGAAGAGCCGAGCCCCGGCAGAGAACCGGCAAGGCCTCGATCTCCGCCGCCGTGAGGGCCCGAACGCCCTGATAGCCCGCGATCATGGCCCGGCCCTTGGTGAGATTGAACGAGCCGTCGGGCTCGAAGCACCACGCATTGAGGCAGATCGCGAGGTCGTACGCGAAGGCATCCGTGCAGGCGAAGTAGAAGTCGATCAGCCCCGAGACGTCGGGCCCGATGAAGAACACGTTGTCGGTGAAGAGATCCGCATGGATCACGCCGCTCGGCAGGCCCTGCGGCCATGCCGCTTCGAGATAGGCGAGCTCCCGGCACGTGCGTTCGGCGAGACCGATCGCGACCGTGTCGGCCCGGGCTTCGGCGGCGCGGAACAAGGGCGGCCATCCCTCCAGCGAGAGCGCGTTGGGGCGGCGCATGGGAAAGTCGCGGCCGGCAAGATGCAGCTGCGCCAGTGCTCGCCCGAGGGCGCCGCAATGGGCGGTGGTGGGACGGCGGATCGCGATCCCCTCGAGGAACGTCACGACGACCGCGGGCCGGCCCGCCAGACGCCCGAGGGCTTCGCCGGCTCGGTTCTGCACCGGCAAAGGGCAGTTGAGGCCCCGATCCGCGAGGTGCTGCATGAGGTTCAGGAAGAAGGGAAGGTCCGCCTCGCGCACCCGCTTCTCGTAGAGGGTGAGGATGTAGGTTCCGCCCGTGGTGTGGAGGAAGTAGTTCGTGTTCTCCACGCCCTCGGCGATGCCCTTGTAGGAGAGCACCGTGCCGATGTCGTAGGTGGCGAGAAATCCGGCGAGATCCTCGTCCAAAACCTCAGTGTAGACCGCCAAGGCCTACTCCGCGGCCTGACCGCGAAGCTCGCGGGGGAGCGGGAAGAACACGCTCTCGTCTGCGGTCGTGATGGTCTCGACGTTGAGGACGAACCGCTCCGCGAAGGCATCGATGACCTCCTCGACCAGCACTTCGGGCGCGGAGGCGCCGGCCGTGATGCCGAGCCGCTTCACGTCGCCGAAGAGATTCCAGTCGATTTCCTCGGAACGGAGGATGAGGCGCACCAGGGGGCAGCCCTCGCGCTCCGCAACCTCGCGCAGGCGCTGCGAATTTGAGGAATTGGAGGAGCCCACCACGATCATGGCATCCACCTGCGGGGCCACCTTCTTGACCGCGCCCTGGCGGTTGGTGGTCGCGTAGCAGATGTCCTCCTTGTGGGGGCCGATCACATGCGGGAAGCGGGCCTTGAGGGCATCCACCATGTGCTTGGTGTCGTCGATGGAAAGCGTGGTCTGCGTCACGAAGGCGAGATTCATCTCATCCTCGACCTTCAGGTTGGCGATGTCCTCGAGGGTCTCGACGAGGGTGATGGAGCCCAGTGGCAATTGGCCGAGGGTGCCGACCACCTCGGGATGGCCCGCATGGCCGATGAGCAGGATGTGCCGGCCACGCTTGTAGTGGATCTCCGCCTCGCGGTGCACTTTGGTGACGAGGGGGCAGGTGGCATCGATCGAGATGAGCCGTCGTTCGACCGCGACGGCGGGAATCGCCTTCGGGACGCCGTGGGCCGAGAAGATCACCGGGGCGTTCCCGTCCGGCACCTCGTCGAGCTCCTTGACGAAAACCGCGCCCTTCTTCTTGAGGCTCTCGACCACGTATTTGTTGTGGACGATTTCGTGGCGCACATAGACCGGAGCCCCGTAGATCGCGAGGGCGCGCTCCACAGCGTCGATGGCACGGACAACACCGGCGCAGAAGCCGCGCGGGGCGCAAAGCAGGATGTCGAGGGTCGGCTTGGTCATGTCATCCGCGATGTGGCGAGAGCGGGCCCGGGGAGTCAAGGCCGGTGGAGCCTCCCGTTCGTGGAATCATCCTGATCGAACGGGGAGCCGGGAATTCGAGGCTGGATTTGGGCAGAAACGCCCGTCGGGTCAACGGGACAGATGCCCGCGCCCGCCCGAACCGGGATCCTTCCTCGCTGGACATGCTCTCCAGCGGCGGTCGCCCGGTTGCCTGCCCTTCTTGCGCCGAAGAGTGCGGGCTTTTCAGGCTCGCGCTCTCCTCCGGCAGCCTCTATGTAGGGATCAAGCCCCAAAACGATCTGGTTCCCCATGGCGAGCGCCTCCACTCACGCCAGTCTCCTGCCGCCGGTCCTCACCTTCTGCGCGGCCGCCGTCGTGGCGGTGCCCCTGTTCCGGCGCCTGGGGCTGAGCGCCGTCCTCGGTTACTTGGCCGCGGGGGTCGCCATCGGGCCGTCCGCCCTGCGGCTCGTGGAGGATCCCGAAACCACCGCGCGGGTCGCGGAACTCGGGGTCGTGCTCCTCCTCTTCATCGTGGGGCTGGAACTGAAGCTCGGCCATCTGTGGTCGATGAAGAGGGACATCTTCGGGGCGGGCCTCACGCAGCTCTTCAGCTGCGTGCTCCTGTTCGGAGCCGCGGCCTGGCTCCTCGGCGTCCCGCCGGCGGGCGCGTTCGTGGTCGGAACCGCGCTCGGCCTCTCGGCCACTGCGATCGGGCTCCAGATGCTGGAGGAACGGGGCGACATGGGAACGCCCTACGGGCAGCGCTCCTTCGCGGTGCTGCTGTTCCAGGACCTCTCGATCGTCCCGATCCTCGCGATCCTCCCTCTCCTCGGCACGGGGGCAGGCGCCGAGGGCGCAACCGGCTTGGCCTCTCTGATCCCGGTCGCCCAGGCGCTGGCCGGGATCGCTGCCGTGGTCCTGATCGGACGCTATGGGCTCAACCCATTCTTCCGGATCCTCGCCAATAGCGGCGCCCGGGAAGTCATGACGGCCTCGGCCCTGCTCGTGGTCCTCGGAGCCGCCCTCCTCATGGAGAGCGTGGGGCTCTCCATGGCCATGGGGGCCTTCCTCGCGGGCCTGCTCCTCGCCGAATCGCATTTCCGCCACCAGCTGGAGGCCGACATCGAGCCGTTCCGGGGCATCCTGCTCGGCCTCTTCTTCATGAGCGTGGGGATGTCGATCGATCTCGCGACCGTGCGCGAACAGTGGCTCTGGTTACTGCTCGCGACCCTCGGGGTGCTCGTCGTCAAAACGGCCCTCATCGCCACGATCCTGCGCGGCTTCGGCTCGCCTTGGCGGGACGGCTTGCGGGCCGGAGCGCTCCTTTCAACCGCCGGCGAGTTCGCCTTCGTGCTCCTCCCCCTCGCGGCGGGCCTTGCCCTCATGCCTCCGGCGGCGGCCCAGTTCATGGCCGCACTCGCGGCCCTCACGATGCTGTTCGGCCCTGTCGCCGCAAAGCTCCTCGATCTCTCCCTGACGCGCTTGCGGCGAGCGGAGCCGGAGCCGGAGGCCGACACCTTCGAGGGCTCGGAAAGTGGCGTGCTCGTGATCGGGTTCGGCCGCTTCGGACAGGTGCTGAACCAGGTTCTCCTCGCGCAGGGCGTCAACGTCACCGTGATCGACCACGACGTGGAGCGCATCCGCAACGCGGCGCCCTTCGGCTTCCGGGTCTATTACGGCGACGGTGCACGCATCGACGTGCTGCGCGCCGCGCGGGCCGACAAGGCCGAGCTCATCTGCGTGTGCACGGACGACCGCGACACAACCTCCAAGATCGTTGCCATGGTGCACGACAACTTCCCGCAGGCCCGCACCTTCGTGCGCGCCTACGACCGCGTCCACGCGCTCGAGCTCATGGGTCAGGAAGTGGACTTCCAGGTCCGGGAAACCTTCGAATCCGCCCTTGTCTTCGGCCGAGCGGCGCTGGAGGAACTTGGCCTCCAGCCCGAGGAGGCCCGCGAAATCGTCGAGGACGTGCGAAAGCGGGACATCGCCCGCCTCATCATGCAGAAAGCCGAGGGCAGCCTTCTCAGCGGCGCCGATCTCATGCACGGGGTCCAGGTCACGCCGCAGCCCCTGACCAAGCCCAAGGCCCGCTCAAGGGCGCTGAGCTCCGAGACCCGCGACCTCATCGGCGAAGACGACCTCCTCGGTAGCGAAACCCTCGCGGGGAACCGCTGATGGATGCAGTCACCCCGGTGCAGGCCGAAGCCGACCTGCCCCGCTTCGTCACGGGTTCCACCTTCCGGCACGTCGCGGTCATGACCGCGACGGGTTCGATCGGTCTCATTGCGATCTTCGTGGTCGACCTGCTCTCGCTTCTCTACATCTCTTGGCTCGGCGATCCGCGGCTCACCGCCGGCATCGGGCTCGCGACCATCGTTCTCTTCCTCACGACATCGATCAATGTCGGGCTCATGATCGCGGTCGGAGCGCTCGTCTCGCGGGCGGTCGGTGCGGGCGAGCGCGAGAGGGCGAGGCGGCTCTCGACCTCGTGCCTCGTCCACATGGTCCTGTTCTCGGGCCTCGTCGTCGTCGTGATGCTCCCGCTCCTCGACCCGATTCTCCTCGGGATTGGCGCGAGCCCCGACACGCTGCGGGTCGCGCACGATTTCCTCGTGATCACGATGCCGACCAACGTGCTCATGGCCGCCGGCATGGGGTTCTCGAGCGTGCTGCGGGCGGTGGGTGACGCCAAGCGAGCCATGTACGTGACCCTCGCAGGCGCGATCCTCACCGCGATCCTCGACCCAATCTTCATCTTCGGCTTCGGCCTCGGCACCAACGGGGCGGCGATCGCCGTCGTGATCTCGCGGGTGCTCTTCGCCTATGTTGGCTATCACGGCGTCGCGCGGGTCCACGATCTCCTCTGCCGCCCCAGCCTGCGCGATGTCGCGGCGGATACTCGGGCTATGTACGGCATCGCGTTGCCTGCCATCCTGACCAATGTGGCGACACCCGTCGCCAATGCGGTGTTCGTGGCGATCCTCGCCCGCTACGGCGACAAGGCGATCGCGGCGACCGCGATCATCGACCGCGTGGTGCCCGTGGCCTTCGGGGGCCTCTTCGCCCTCTCGGGCTCGGTCGGCCCGATTCTCGGCCAGAACTGGGGGGCCGGTCGGTTCGACCGCATGCGCCAGGCCCTGCGGGACGCGGTCCTCTTCATGGTGGCCTATGTGGGAACCGTCTGGCTCGTCCTGGTTCTCCTGCGGGGGGCGCTCGTGGAGCTGTTCCACGCCGAGGGGCTGACCGCGGAACTCGTGGTGTTCTTCTGCCTGATCAGCGGAGCGATGTGGTTCTTCATCGGCCTGCTGTTCGTCGCGAACGCCGCCTTCAACAACCTCGGAGCCCCCCTCCTCTCCACGGGCTTCAACTGGGCCCGGGCCACCTTGGGGATGATCCCCTTCGCCTGGATCGGCGCCGCCCTGGGCGGGGCTCAGGGCGCGCTCGTGGGGATCTCGCTCGGCTCCGTGCCATTCGGGATCGCTGCGATCATCGCGGCCTTCCGGGTGATCGGCCGCCTGGAAGACCGGGGAAACCGAATGGCCGGGGGGCCTGTATCTGGCGGCGCGAAGGCGCTTTAATGAGATCCGCGACCCTTGGGATCCGCGACCCTCGGGATCCTGGACACTTGGGATCCATCACCTCTGGCACCCGCCACGTTTTGGATCCCGGCAGCGATTGAGGACGGCAGGCGATGTTCAACTGGTTCGATCTGATGCGGCAGGCCCAAGGGGGCGCCGCCTTCGACAACATGGCACGCCAGTTCGGCCTCAGCCCCGAGCAGGTCCAGAGCGCCACCGCTGCGCTCATGCCCGCCTTCGCGATGGGCCTGCAGCGAACCGCAAGCAATCCGAACGCCATGGAGCAGTTCTTCAAGCTCATGAGCGCCGGGCATTACCCGAACTTCTTCGAATCCGCCGCGCAGGCCTTCACGCCTCAGGCCCAGCAGGAGGGCTCGACGGTGCTCAACCAGCTCTTCGGCTCGGACGAGGTGAGCCGGCGGGTGGCCCAGCAGGCCGCCGCCTTCTCGGGCGTCGGGGCCGACATCATGCAGCAGATGCTGCCGCTGATGGCCGGGATCTTCGCCGGCGGGCTTGCCACGGCTGCGCGTTCAAGCGGCTTCGGGCAGGCCTTCACGCCCGAGCCGAAGCCCGCGCCCGCTCCGGGTCAGACGGGCTTCGGCGCCTGGGCCGATCTGTGGAGCGGTTTCTTCGCGGGCGCAGGCAGGCCGCCGTCGAGCCCGCAGAACCCGACGCCCGGCTCGTTCGACGAGATGATGGCGAGTTTCCTCGCCGCCCATCGCGCGCCCTCGCCCGCTCCGGAACCGCCCAAGCTCGAGACGCCCAACCCTGTCGAGACCTGGGGGCAGATGCTCGAACAGGGACGCGAGATGCAGCAGCAGCATCTCGCATCCCTGCAATCGATCTTCGACAGCGTATGGGGCCGCGGCACCGACAAGACCGGGCCCGAACCGGGCGCCGACGACAAGCCGGCCTGATCGACTCGGCGCACCCGCAAGAGCTGTTTTCACTGAACTGAAATCAGCTCTTGTCCTTGGTTCGACGCGTTTTCTTCATGTGAGCCGGATCCACCCCATTCAGATCGACGCTCCAGAGCGGGACCGCTTTGGGTTGAAGCGATCCCGCTCTGTTAAGTCTTTGTTTGACCGCATGATCGTGGTCGGGGAAGTCTCCAACTTTTCAGGATCGTGCTCCAGGATTTAGACGCGGGCCCGCGCCTTCACGAAGGGCACAACGGGACGTATGCCCTTCGCGTCCACGATGCTCAGCTGCTGGACCCGGAGCCTGTGTGCCTGGGATCGAACCAACACCAGGGTGGGCTTGCGGTAGAACGGTTCCGCGAGCGCCCCCTCCACGTCGCCGCGCAAGAGGCCGATGTCTTTCAAGGCCCGGTCGTCGAGTTCGGCGAGGTGGCGCACTTGACGTCGATCCTCGAAGAAATCGAGGAGGTTGGCGGACAAGCGAAGGACCGTGCGAGCCGTGCGGACGACGATCTCCAGCCCCTGAGCGGGAGCGAGGGATGCGGAATGCCGGGTCATGGGAACCTCCATCGTTGCACGTCCAGCCTTGGACGGGTTGCCGCGAAAGCAGAGAGCAGACGAAGCCGTTGGCGCCGATCACCGGTTCCCCGATGGCCCGCCCGTTCGTCGTCAGTTCTGTCGGCTTTCGTCTTCCCTGATAGCCGGGCATGATGCATGATAGAAGCGAATGCTTGAGATGTTTGGGATCAACATCTCTGATTGATAGGGCTGCCGCTGACGCGTCTCGACGGCGACCGCCCCCGCCCTCCGATCGATGCGGCCGCCCCTGCATCGTTTCGACACCAACCGGATCGGCATCACGGATCAATGGAGCGTCCCATGCACCTTCTCGATATCGACCAGCTCCGGACCTTCGTGGCCATTGCGGATACCGGCTCCTTCACCCGCGCCGCGGACATCGTCCACAAGACGCAATCCGCGGTCTCGATGCAGATGAAGCGGCTGGAGGAGCGGGTCGGCCGCGCGATCTTCGAACGGGACGGGCGGCAATCGAGGCTCACCGAGGAAGGGGAGCGCCTCCTCGATTACGCCCGGCGCATCGTGCGGCTCAACACGGAGTGCATGGCCTCCTTCACGGATCAGGAACTCACCGGCCGCGTCCGCCTGGGGCTGCCGGACGATTACGCCGACCGCTACCTCCCCGAGATCCTCGCCCGCTTCGCTCGGTCCAATCCCCGCGCCGAGGTCACAGTGGTTTGCGAGCCGAGCCCGCACCTCATCGAACGGGTGCAGGATGGGGATCTCGATCTTGCCATCATCACCCATGTGGAACGGCAGGGCCCCTCGGAAATCGTGCGGGTGGAGCAGCTCCTGTGGGTGACGTCCGCGCGGCACACGATCCACGAGGAGGTGCCGCTCCCCCTCGCCCTCGGGCGGCCGACCTGCGATTGGCGGCAATCGGCGACCGGCGTTCTCGAGGCGGCGAACCGGCCCTTCCGGATCCTCTACGTGAGCTGGCACTCCACCGCGGTCGGCGCAGCCGTCATGGCGGGGCTCGCGGTCTCGGTGCTGCCGGAAAGCGCGATCCGCTCGGGGATGCGGATTCTCGGGCCATCCGATGGTTTCCCGGCCCTGCCCTCCTGCAAGATCGGGCTGATCCGCAGCCGGCGGGAAGCGAGCCCGCTTGCCGATGCTCTCACCTTCCACATCAAGCAGAGCCTCGACAATCTCGGCGGCACGCGCCTCGCGCCCGCGGCCGAGTAGATCACGGACGCGCAGCAGGGCGCGTCAGCACGATCACGTTGCCCAAGAGCGCCAGACCCGCTCCCAGCCCCGCGAGCAGCGTCCAGGAATAGCCCTCGAACGCCGTCGAGACCGCGAGCGCCACGATGGGGAACAGGACCGTGGCGTAGCCTGCCCGGGCGGCCCCGATCCGCCGGAGCAGGGTGAGATAGCACGCGAAAGCCACGACGGAGGCCGGGATCGCAAGCCAGATCAGGGCCGCGACGTATTTCACGGTGGGCTCGATCACGAAGGCGTGGCCGCGCACGAGGCTGACGAGGCCAAGCAGGAGCACGCCGTAGGACATCGCCCAGGTATTGGCCGAGACGAGGGGGATGCCGCGGCGTTGAATGACTGTCGAGACCATGTTGCCGAGGCAGAAGAACAGGGTGCCGGCTATACAGAGCGCCAATCCCGTGAGCGCGCCGCGATCGAAGCCGGACCCTGCGATCTCGGGCCAGAACAGGAGCCCGATCCCCGTGAAGCCGACGAGGCCCCCCACCGCCACGCGCGGCTCGATGCGCTGCCGCAGGAGAACGGCGCCGAGCAGCATGTTGAAGATCGATGCGAGCGAGAACACGACCGCGAGGAGACCCGACGGGATCGTCAGGGCGCCGTAATAGAAGAGCGCGAAATTCGTGGAGAACAGGCACAGGCCCGTGGCGGCAAAACGCAGATGGTCGGTTGCCGAGAACCGGACCTGCTCCCCCCGCGCGATCACCCAGCCCCACATCAGCAGAGCGGCAAGGCAGAACCGCCAGAAGATCGAGACCTCGGGGGCCACGACGCCCACCTGGGCGGAAAGGGCTATCCAGCTCGTGCCCCAGCAGAACACGGTCGCGGCGTAGAGTAGGAGGTCCTGGCGGTCGAGCGCCGGCGCCCGCCGGGTGTCATCGGGCAGGGAGGTCGCGGCGAAGCTCGGCGTGCGGCTCATGGCCCCAACGGATAATGGCGCCCGTCCATCAAGGCCAATGATGATTGGTGATGGCTGATCCGCATTCGTGTGATGGGAGCACGCCTGAAGCCGGCCGGATCCTGCGGGATCGCTTGGGGACCCGAGGACCGTTTCCTGCCGTGGAATCAGCCCTCGTTCTCGTTCAGCCGCATGACCTTGACGAAGGCTGGAACCACTTCGCTCGATCGGAGCTCTAGAATGCCGAAGCCTTATGTGGACCCACCCCTCGGCCGTCTCGGATATGGCCTCCGTCGTGCTGACGTGCGGAACTCACCGAGTTCGACTTCTCGTCCGATGCTTTAGAACACGCATTCCACGAAGGCCGGACGCACCGAGCCGCCCCAGGGGCCGTGGAACAGGTCGAGGAGATGGTGGGACTGGGTTCGGCCCGAGGCCGCGATGGCGTCGAGGACATCGAGGTACCGGGCCTCGTCCCGGCCCGCCTCATCCATGTGCCCGCGGCGGCCGAGCCCCTCCCGCGACAGGCGCAGCACCTCCCGGGCGATGTCCGCGAGCGGGCGCCCGGCCACGACAGCCTGAAGGCCTTGCGTCGGCACGGCGGCGCGCAAGGCTTCGCGGTCCCCGGCGCTCCAGCCCTTCACGAGATCCCAGGCGCCGTCGAGGGAGGCCGCATCGTAGAGAAGCCCCACCCAGAACGCGGAGAGCGCCACGATGAACGGTTGCGGCCCCACATCGGCGCCGCGCATCTCCAGATACCGCTTGAGGCGCACCTCGGGGAAAACGGTCGAGACATGGTTCGCCCAATCGGACCGGGTCGCGATCTCCCCGGGACGGGCCGGATGGCGCCCGGCCAGCAGGTCGCGGAAGGAGGACCCGGCAACGTCGTGATAGGTCTCGCCGCGCTTGATGAAATACATCGGCACGTCGAGCACCCAGTCGACGTAGCGCTCGTAGCCGAATCCGTCCTCGAAGGCGATCGGCATCATGCCGGTCCGGTTGCGGTCGGTATCGAGCCAGATATGCGAGCGCTTGGACAGAAAGCCGTTCGGCTGTCCATCGGTGAAGGGAGAGTTGGCGAAGAGAGCGGTGGCGAGTGGCTGCAGCGCCAGGGAGACGCGCAGCTTCCGGACCATGTCGGCCTCCGACCCATAATCGAGATTCACCTGCACCGTGGAGGTCCGGTACATCATGTCAAGGCCGCGCGTGCCCACCTTCGGCATGTAGTCCGTCATGATGCGATAGCGGCTTTTCGGCATCATCGGCGTTTCGGCCCGCGTCCAGAGCGGGCTCATCCCAAGGGTCAGGAAGCCGAGGCCGAGCCCGTCGGCGACGGCCTTCACCTGGACGATGTGCTCCGCGGTTTCCGCCGCCGTCTCGTGGAGAGTTCGCAAGGGCGCGCCGGAGAGCTCGAACTGGCCGCCGGGCTCCAGCGAAATCGCGCCTCCGCTATGCTCGTCGAAGAGGCCGATCGGGTGGCCGCCGCTCTCGTCCCGCTCGACGATCGGCTGCCAGCCGTTGATCCCCTGCAGGCCTTCGAGCAGGGCCCGAATGCCTTGTTCGCCCTCATAGGGCACCGGCGAGGCGTCGGCGGTGTAGAAGGGTATCTTCTCGTGTTCCGTGCCGAGGCGCCATTCGCCTGCGGGTTTCTCGCCCGAGGCAACCCATTCAACGAGCTCCCGGCGCTCGCCAATCGGCATTGCGTCGGACACATCACGAGCCATGGAGGCCTCTCCGGCGGGGGCGCAGACGGCGCCCGGAATCAGGTCGCGTGTAGATAGAGAGAGGATGGCTAAGCTGCAATGACGGTCTGTCGCGGCAGGTATACCCGGGTTTGGCCCCTGCCGCCCCCTATGGGGTCCCGGCCCCGACCCCGCGGGGCCAATGATCCGCGTGGTTCTGGGGAGACGTCGAGGGGACGGACGCACGGTTTTCGGCACCGTTCTGCGCCACCTCGATTTCTTCCGGGGCAATGGCCGGCAGAAGGATCGTCACGGAGGTTCCGACGCCCGCATGGCTGTCGATCGCGACGTGGCCGCCCGATTGTTCGGCGAAGCCATAAACCATCGAGAGACCGAGCCCGGAGCCTTGGCCGACATCCTTGGTTGTGAAGAAGGGCTCGAAAGCACGTTCGAGGACCTCCGGGGTCATGCCGGAGCCCGTGTCCGAAACGGTGAGAAACACCACCGGCTGGCCAGGTGCGAGGTTCCCCTCCCCGGCCTCGGTCATCCGCCGCCCCGTGCGAACTGCGAGAACGCCGCCGGCCGGCATGGCATCGCGGGCGTTCAGGGCAAGGTTCAGAACAGCGCTTTCAAGAAGGGCGCGGTCGACCAAAGCCAGAGGCGGATCTTCGCTCGGTTGGATGAGGAGATGGATGCTTTCCGTGATGGTCCGACGGAGCAGCGGTTCCACTCCGCTCACCACGACGTCGAGGCTCAGCCGCTCCGGCTTCAAGGTCTGCCGTCGCGCGAAGGCCAGGAGGTGCTGGGTGAGGCTCGCGCCCTTCTCGGCCGCGTCCTGAACCATCTGGGCCATGGTGCGCAGCTCCGGATCCGACAGGCAGTCGGCCAGAACTTCGGCATTGCCGAGAACGACGGTCAGGAGATTGTTGAAGTCGTGGGCGATGCCCCCGGTGAGCTGGCCCACGGCCTGGAGGCGTTGGGCTTGGCGCAGGCGATCCTCGAGCTTCCGGCGCTCGGAGATGTCGCGGACGATGCTGAGCACCGCGATACAGCCGCCTGCATCCTCGTCGATGACGGTGCGCCGGTACGATTCGAGCCATACCCAATGGCCGTCCTTGTGCCGGGCCCGGAAGGTGGTGGTGAGATGGTGCGCCCGCTGGGAGATCAGGTCTTCGAGACCCGACACAACCGGCTCCAGATCCTCCGGATGCGTGATCGCGGCGAGGCGCGTGCCCAGGAGTTCCTCAGGCTCGTAGCCGAGAAGTTCGCTGGAGGCGGGCGACATGTAGCGGCAGATGCCCTCCACATCCGTGCGTACGATCATGTCGGTGGCATTGTCGGCGAGGAGACGATAGCGGGCCTCGCTCTCGCGCAAGGCCAGCTCCGCGGTCTTCTCCGCCGTGATGTCGCGCAGGGTCCCCACCACCCGAGTGGGCCGTCCGGCGGCATCCTGGAGCGTGCGCCCAAGGCCCGACACCCACCGCACGGCACGGTCGTCTGCGCGCACGATCCGAAAATCGACCTGGAGCCGCTCTCCTGCCTCCTTGATGCTCTGCTCGTAGGCTGCAACCACCCGCTCCCGATCGTCGGGATGGATGAGAGAGACCATGAGCTTGCGGCTGATCGGAGCATCCGGATCTAGGCCGAGGATCGTCCGCATCTCCGGGGACCATTGCCGCCAGCCTGTGGCGAGGTCCGCATCGTAGGTTCCAAGGCCGGTCGCCTCGGTCGCAAGGCGCAGGCGCTCCTCGCTCCGCGACAGGGCCTCCTGCGCGATCCTGTGCTCATGAATATCGACGATGGTGCCGACCCACTCTCGGATGGCACCATCTTGTCGCTTCACGGCGGCCGCCCGCGCGACGGACCATCGAAATGCACCATCCGCGCGCCGAATTCTGTAGCGGACCTCGACGGGGTCTCCCGATCGGAGCGATGCTTGCCAGATCGCAATCGCCCGGTCGCGATCCTCCGGATGAACGACGTCGAGCCAACCCTGGCCGTGATACTCACGTTCGGATTGTCCGGTGTACTGGCTCCAACCGACCGCCTCGGTGATGCCGCCGTCCGGCGCAGTGCGCCAGAGTGCCGTCACGTTTGCGTTCACGACCGCGCGGTAGCGTTCCTCGCTGCCGCGGAGATCGGCCTCCGCCCGTCGACGCGCGGTCATGTCGGTATAGGTTCGAACCGCGCCCCCATTCGGCAGCGGCACGGTCCGAACCTCCAGCACCGTACCGTCCGGGCGCTCGCGCTCGTAGACGTCCCGCACCCCACCGATGCCGCTCTCCGTCGCCCATTGCCGGAGAACTTCGTCACCGCGGACGAACTCGCCCTGTGCGAGCTGATAGTCGATCAGCTCGCGAAAGGACGGGCGGCGCGCGAGTTGGTCCAGGGGCAGACCCAGGAGTTCGGCGACGCGCTGGTTATAGACCTGAATGGTCCCGGCAGCATCGAACATGATCAAGCCCTGATCCATGTTCTCGAGCGTTGCCCGCAAGGTGGCGGCGGTCTCCTCGTGCAGAGCCGTGGCCTCTTGCGCGCTCGCCTCGGCCTTCTTTCGCGCCGTGATCTCGATCGTGATCCCCGAGAGGATGCTGCGGCCGCTCTCGTCGATCTGCGGCTGGGCCTTGTTCTGGATCCAGATCACCGTGCCGTCGGGCTTCAGGAATCGGAATTCAGTGTCGTAGGGCGCTCCGTCATCGAGGGTTCGATGAAGCGCCGTGCGATACAACTCCCGGTCGGGAGGATGAACCATCGCCTCGAAGGCTTCCTGCGTGGCGGGGAAGAAGCCGAGGATTTCGGCAACATTGTCGGACCACGACAGCGCGCCGGTTGCGAGGTCCCATTCCCACGCAGCGATCCGCCCGCCCTGTAGGGCGCGACGGAGCCGTTCCTCGATGAGGTTCGCGGGGCGGGGGAAGTACAACATAGGGCCTCGGGAGCACTGGCCGTTCTGACGATCGTGAGGCTGGGCCTCACCCGGCGTTCGCTCCAATTTCGCGGGCAGATTGCTCTGGAATACCTCCCCCCGCTACTGGCCGTTTGACTTAATGCACCCGGGCGGCACCGAGGGGCCACATCCTGCTTGGGGCCTGCCGAATCGGGCCTCCACGGGCCATGAAGGTGAGATCGAAACGCCTCGCCGAGACTACCGGCAGAGGTAACGTTCCGGGAGGCGGCAGGTGGGACGGTCGTACCAGGGAGACCGGTGCCGCCAGCCGTAGCGGACGCGATGGCCATAAGCCGGCCAGGTCACGACGCGTCGGATGACGCGTGGCCTGCGGACGACCACGGTTTCATACACCACCGGCCGGCGTATGACGGGCCGCGTGACGATCACTTCGCGGATGATTGTGCGCCCGCCCCAGCCAGCATCGCGATAACCGGCGGCAACGGGAGCCGTCATGGCGATGGAGCCCGCGAGGGCTGCGGCGGAAAGCGAGAGCCAGGCTGAGCGAGAGACCATGGGAAAACTCCTTGGGTAAGCTCCTTATCGAGGCACCATTGGAGGCCCCAGGCCGTGAACCAGGTCTGAATCGCGCCTTCAGGATGGAGAAAGCCTTTCCGGAGACTCTCCTGGCCCGAGAGGCGGGGTTGTGCGTTACCCGTCGAGGAACCCACGATTTCCGGAGGCCACGATGGGCGCGCACGAACCGGGGCGGCCACCTCTCGTTCTCCTGACCGAGGAAGACTCTCGCGTCCGCGGAGACATTGCCCGCTATCTCGAGGAGGAGGGCTTCGCCGTTGTCGAAGCCGGGGATTCGGCGGAGGCCCTGGCGGCCCTCGACTCCGACGGGGCAATCCGCGCCCTTGTGACGGATGCGCATGTCCAAGGCGAGATCGATGGGTTCGAACTCGCCTCGGCCGCCGCGGAACGGCTGCCGGATCTCGCCGTCGTGCTGATCTCCGGCCACTCCGATTCTTCGTCCGGCCCGGTTCCGGCAGGCGGCGCGTTCGTGGCGAAGCCCTATCTCCTGGAACAGCTCGCACCGACGTTGCGGCGCCTGATGGGCGATCGGGGGTAGGAGAATCCCCTTCTAGAGCTGTTTCCACTCTGGTGAATCAGCTCTGGTTCTTTTGGTGGTCGCGTTGTCTTCCCGTGAGCCGGATCCACCTCACTCAGATCAACGCTCTAGCTGTTCATTTCTCAGCGTGGGCGGCGCAGAGGGTTGAGTATTTCCGCAACGCCTGAGGCGGCACGCTTGAGCTTGCTGGCACCCTGTTTTGGAAGCTTTTCGGCAATTCCGTAGAGGCGTTCACGCCGGTCCATCTCGCTCCACACGTTCTCGGGCGCGATCCCGGCCTCGGCCCAGAGGACCACGAGATTGTACATCAGGTCGGCGCTCTCCTCGATGACCCGCTGGCGCTCGCCCTGAACGGCATCGAGCCCCACCTCGACGGCCTCTTCGGCCAGCTTCTTGGCCATCTTGGCGATGCCTTCCTGCATCAGCTTCGCGGTTCGCGAGAAGGCTGGGTCGCGGGATTGGGCGGCGAGGACAGCGACGTAGAGACGCTCAACTGAATCGGTCATGGCTAAGTATATGCTGCCCTTTTGTGAAAACGCGATGAAAGCCTTCGCGCCCGCGCCAATCTCGGGGAAAAGGCATAAAGTTCCGGCAAAAAGGCGTCGTTCACCCGTGCGAGGCTTACCGGGCGGGACTTGCCCCCAGGGCGGGTTGGCTTCGGGTGGAAAGGATCCCGCTCTGTTCAATCTTTGTTTGACCGCATGATTTGGGTCCGAAAAGTCCCCGACTTTTCGGGATCATCCTCACCGTCTTGGCCGCATGATCCTGATCCGAAAAGTCTCCGACCATGCGGGATCATGCTCTGAGCTCTGGGCTCTGGGCTTGCCTCATTCCGCCGGCAGGGTGCTGTCGAGGTGCCGGAAGGCGGTGACCACCTTTTCGTAGACCGGCCGCTTGAACGGAATGATCAGGTCGGGAAGCCGGTGCATCGCCTCCCAGCGCCATTCGTCGAACTCGGGTTTGTGCTGTCCGCCGGCTGGGCGCCGGATGTCGATCTCGCTCTCGTCGCCCTCGAAGCGGAAGGCAAACCAGCGCTGGATCTGCCCCCTGTACCGCCCCCGCCACGCCCGGCCCGCGACCAGGTTGGGGAGGTCGTAGGAGTACCAGTCGGGCGCCTCGGCGAGGAGGCGGACACTCCGGACATTCGTCTCTTCGTAGAGTTCCCGGAGCGCTGCCTGGTAGGCATCCTCACCCGGATCGATGCCGCCCTGCGGCATCTGCCAGGCATAGCCGTTCGAGACGGAGCCGCTCTGCGCCGCCCTGAGGTCGGCCTCGCTCTTCCTGCGGCCGACGAAGACGAGACCCTCCCGGTTGAGCAGCATGACACCGACGCAGGGGCGATACGGCAGGTCTTCGAGGCTTCGCGTCGGTCCTCGGTTCTTCGGCATCTCTCGTGCTCGTGGCCTTTCCGGTTCGACTCGAGCGCCGGAGGGCTGGTCCCTACAGGGGAACCCAACGCAAGTCCCGGCTCCTCTTCCTTTGCTCCTAAAACGAAACGGCCCCCTGCACCATGGGTTCGATGCAGGGGGCCGTCTCGTCTGGGACGCGACGAAGCGCCCGGCAGTCGGCGGAACGTCGCCCGGCCGGGATCTCGTCGTTAGTTCGGAACGCCGCTCGGAGCCGTATTGGCCGCCCCCTGACGGAAGCCGCGGAGATACTCGTAGGCCGCAATCAGCTGCTTGTCCTTGGCCGGATCCGGCGGGACATAAGCCGAGGACCCGCCCCGCTCTTCCTTGTCGTTCTTGAGGTGGCCGCGCAGCCCGGCTTCGCCCTTGGTCTCGTCCTTACCCTTCAGCTCCTCCGGGATTTCCTGGAGAACCTCGCGATCGGGATCGATGCCCTTGGCCTGGATCGAGCGGCCGGACGGCGTGTAGTAGCGGGCCGTCGTGAGGCGCACGGCCCCGTTGCCGCCGAGGGGGATGATGGTCTGGACCGAGCCCTTGCCGAAGGACCGTGTGCCCATGACCATGGCGCGCTTGTGGTCCTGCAGGGCACCGGCGACGATTTCGGAGGCCGAGGCCGAACCGCCGTTCACGAGCACCACCAGGGGCTTGCCCTTGGAGAGGTCGCCCGCCTTGGCGTTGAAGCGCTGCGTCTCCTCGGCGTTGCGGCCGCGGGTGGAGACGATCTCGCCGCGTTCCAGGAAGGCGTCGGACACCATGATGGCCTGGTCGAGCAGGCCGCCGGGGTTGTTGCGCAGGTCGATCACGAAGCCCTTGAGCTTGTCGGCCCCGATCTCGGACGAGAGCTTGTCGATCGAGGTGCGCAGGTTCTCGAAGGTCTGCTCGTTGAACTGGGAGACGCGCAGCACGCCCACATCGCCCTCGGCGCGGGCGCGGACCGGACGGACCCGGATGGTCTCGCGGGTGAGCTTCACCTCGATGGGATCCTTGGCCTCCTTGCGCTGGATCTTCAGCTTCACCGCGGAATTCACCGGGCCCCGCATCTTCTCGACCGCCTGGTTGAGGGTCAGGCCCTGCACCTGCTCGTCGTCGATATGGGTGATGATGTCATTGGCCATGACGCCCGCCCGGGAGGCTGGGGTCTCGTCGATGGGGGTGACGACCTTCACGAGGCCCTCTTCCATCGTGACCTCGATGCCGAGGCCGCCGAACTCGCCGCGGGTTTGCGTCTGCATGTCCCGGAAGCTCTTGGCGTCCATGAAGCTCGAATGGGGATCGAGCGAGGTCAGCATGCCGTTGATCGCGGACTCGACGAGCTTGGCCTCGTCGGGGCGCTCCACGTAGTCGGTCCGCACCTTCTCGAACACGTCGCCGAACAGGCTGAGCTGACGATAGGTGTCGGCGGAGGCCGCAACGGCCGCGGGGAGAAGCTGGGTCTGCGACACCAGGGCCGTCGTTCCCGCACCAGCCGCCGCGCCGATCAGAAGAAGAGAGAGTTTGCGCATTACCCGCGAACCTTTTCGCTTTGCGATTTCGCCCACCATGGACCCGGATCGATCGAGGAACCGTCTTTTCGAAATTCGATGTAGAGCACGGGGTCCCGCGTTTCGACAGCCCCCGCGGCAGGCGACACCAAAGAGGTCTCGCCCATGGTCGCCACCGGCTCTCCCGCGAGCACGAACTGGCCCACCTCGACGTTGATTTGGTCCATGCCGGCCAGAAGAAGATAGTATCCTCCGCCGGCATTGATGATCAAGAGACGGCCGAAGGATCGGAAGGGGCCCGCGAAGGCCACCCAGCCGTCGGCAGGTGATACCACGGCGGCCCGCTGACGAGTCGTCACCGAGATGCCGCGCGACGTTCCGCCATAGCCGTCCTGAGCTCCGAAATCCCGAGCCGTTTGGCCGCTCACGGGCAGCGGAAGCAGGCCTCTCGTCTCCGAAAACGGGATCTTCGGGGCAAGGCGCGCAGGGTCCCGGAAGGCCGCCTGCGCGAAGCGCTCCTGACTCTGCCGGACCTGCGCCTCGGCGGCCTTGCGGGCCTCCTCCGCGGCCCGTTGCGCACCGGCGACCTCCCGCTCCATCCGCTCGATCAATTCTTTGAGAGAGCCGGCCTGGCGGGCCAGGTTCTCGGCCCGCTCGCGCTCGGTCCCGAAGGTTCGCTCGGCTTCCGCGAGTCGATCCTGGCGGGCCTTGGTGAGGGCCGCAAGCCGCTCCTGCTCGGCCTGGAGGCCGGCGAGTTCCGTCGTGAGGGCAGTCCGGTCGGCCGCGATGGCGGTTCTCAGGCGAACCAGTTCCGCGAGGTCGGAGGAGAGGGTTTCCGCCTCCGCCCGGAGTTCCGGGAGCACCGCGCCGAGGAGAATCGAGGCCCGGACGGCCTCCAGCATATCCTCGGGCCGCACCAGCACGGCCGGGGGCGGACGCCGTCCCATCCGCTGGAGAGCCGCGAAAACCTCGACGATGAGCCCGCGTCGCCCCTCGAGGGAGCGCCGAATTGCCCCTTCGCTGCCGGTGAGGACCGCAAGCCGCTCCTCCACGCCTCGGATGCGCTCTTCCGTGGCGCGCAGCCGAGCCGCCGTGTCGATGAGGGCCGTGTTGAGCCGCACCCGGTCGTTCTTGATCTCGGCGATCTCGGCTTCGAGCCGCCGGCGGGCCTCGGCACTCACCGTCATGGCCTCGTTGAGGACCTTGAGGTCACGCTCCCGACGGATCTTCTCCTCGGCGGTCTCGCCCCCCTTCCGGCCGGGATCCGCCGCGGCCTGGGCGCGCGCGGATGCGCCCGGCAGGAGGCCGGTCAGGAGCAGGGTGGCCGCGAGGAGAGCGCAAAGGCCGGGCCAGAGGCGGGGCATTGGAGGGCGGGAGTTCATCCGGTCAGGTGTCGTGTCCGGCGCGATGATAGGGGTGACCGGCGATGATCGTCAGCGCGCGGTAGAGCTGCTCGACGACCAGCACTCTGACGATCTGGTGCGGCAAAGTGAGGGCACCGAACGACACGACCAGATCCGCCCTCCCACGGATGGCAGGATCGAGCCCATCGGGCCCGCCGACCACGCAGGCGATCCCGGGCCGGCCCCCGTCGCGCCAGCTCTTGAGGGTCTCGGCAAAGGATTCGCTGCTGGGGGACCGGCCGCGTTCGTCGAAAGCGATCATTGCGGAGCTGCCGATCCGCTCCAGAAGCGCGGCGGCCTCCTCGGCCTTTCGGTCGAGGTCGCGGCGGGCGCGGCTTTCGGGCAGCTCGATCAGGTCGAATCCGAAGCCGAGCCCGCGCCCGAGGGCGTCGATGCGGGATCGATAGCGCTCGACGAGGTCGCGCTCGGGGCCGCTCTTGAGGCGGCCGACCGCGACGACGCTCAGCCGCACGAGCGAACCAAGCCGCCGCGGCTCGGGGAAGGCCTAGACGGCACCGCCCGTCAGGCGATTCGGGGCTCGGGCGCCCGGTCGGCAGGACGGTCGGCGCCCCACATCTTTTCGAGATTGTAGAAGCCGCGAACCTCGGGACGGAAAACGTGGATCAGCACGTCGCCGGCATCGATCAGCACCCAGTCGCAAGCCGGCATGCCCTCGACGCGCAGGGACCCGAAGCCCTTGTCCTTCAGGGCTTGGATCACGCGATCGGCGATGGCGCCCACATGTCGGTGGGAGCGGCCGGACGTGACGATCATGGTGTCGGCGAGCGAGGTTTTGCCGACGAGGTCGATCTCGACCGTCTCTTCGGCTTTCATGTCCTCGAGGCAGGCCAGGGCAATGCCCCTGATATCCTCGACCCCGGAAGCAACCGCTCCGGACTGAGGAGGAAGCGGAATAAGATCCGCTTCACGCGGAGTTGGGTGGCTCAGAATCTAACCCTCTTTTTCCAACGCGACAGGTTGCGCTGGCACCAGCAAGATAATGCTGGTCAGCACCCTTTTTCAACGTGAGCGGGGGTTGAAAGTTCGGAAAATCGGTAATTGCGACCGGACCGGGTGTCAGAACGATAGGCTGCCGGCGACACTCAGGAACCGTCCCGGGCCCGGCGTCGGCGCCTGATCTCGGTGGAGGAGAGTGTCGAGCGGGGGCCATGCAGGAAGATCCAGGCGGGGCCTCTCACCCCGGCGAGGGCCCGAGCTTCCGCCTCCGGGACCCGGGCCCGCTGCAAGGCGAGGGCCGCCCGGCTCTGCGTCGCGCGGAGGGTGAAGCCGGGCCGGTCGATGACGGCCATCGGCATCAGGGCCGCGATGGTGCGCCAGCCGCGCCAGCGGTGGAACCCCGCCAGGTTGTCGGCGCCCATGATCCAGACGAAGCGCACGCCCGGGTAGCGGCGCACCAGGAAGCGCAAGGTATCGACGGTGTAGCGCACGCCGATCCCCTCCTCGAAGCCCGTGACGTCGATCCGGGGGTGGGAAGCGCAGGCGCGCGCCTGGGCGATGCGCTCCCCCATGGGGGCGGCCTCGCCGGGGTTCTTCAGCGGATTCCCAGGCGTGACGATCCACCAGATCCGGTCGAGACCGAGGCGCTTGAGGGCGAGAAGGCTGACATGGCGATGGCCCGCATGGGGCGGATTGAAGGAGCCGCCATAGAGCCCGATCCGCATGCCCGGAGCTGCAGGCGGCAGGCGCACGAGACCCGAGGGGAGAAGGCGAAAGCGGGAGGGCCGAGGCGCCGCGGGCTCCCCCTTCCCCGTATCGGCGCCCGAGACCGGCGGCCGAGCCAAAGCGAGCGGTTGCGTTGCCGTCACGGCCGGGTCTGCCCGGCTCCGAGCACCCGGTACTTGAACGAGGTCAGCTGTTCGAGCCCGACGGGACCCCGGGCATGCATGCGCCCCGTGGCGATGCCGATCTCGGCCCCGAAGCCGAACTCGCCGCCGTCGGCGAACTGGGTCGAGGCATTGTGGAGCACGATCGCGGAATCGACCTCGGCGAGGAACCGCCCTGCTGCCCCATCGTCACCGGTTACGATCGCATCGGTGTGATGCGAGCCATAGGTTTCGATGTGCTCGATCGCGGCATCGAACCCATCAACCACCCGCACGGAAATGATGGCATCGAGATATTCCGTTCGCCAATCCTCCTCGCTTGCTGCGGTGACACGCGGGTCCGCATCTTGAGCTACCGCGTCTCCGCGGACGGCGCAGCCCGCATCGAGCAGCATCGCGACGAGGGGCTCTAGATGCGTGGCCGCGCAGGCCCGGTCGACCAACAGGGTTTCGGCCGCACCGCAGATGCCGGTGCGGCGCATCTTGGCGTTCAGGACGATGCGCTTTGCCATGTCGAGATCGGCAGCCGCATGGACATAAACGTGCACGAGGCCTTCGAGATGAGCGAAGACGGGCACCCGCGCCTCCGCCTGAACACGCTCCACGAGGCTCCGCCCGCCACGGGGGACGATCACGTCGATACCGCCCTCGAGGCCTGCGAGCATGGCGCCGACCGCGGCGCGATCCCGCGTCGAAACGAGCTGAATGGCATCCCTCGGGAGGCCAGCCTTCGCGAGTCCCTCCGCCATGGCCTCGGCGAGGAGGGAGGAGGTGCGCAGGCTGTCCGATCCCGCGCGCAGGATCGCGGCATTACCTGCCTTGAGGCACAGCGCACCCGCATCGGCCGTCACGTTCGGCCGGCTTTCGAAGATCACCCCGATGACGCCGAGCGGGGTCGCCACGCGCTCGATGACGAGGCCGTTGGGTCGCCGGAACGTCGCCAACACCCGCCCCACCGGATCCGGCAGATCGGCGACGCTGTCCACGCCCGCCGCGACGGCCTCCAAGCGGGCCGGATCGAGGGTCAGGCGGTCGATGAACGAGGGGGCGAGGCCCCGTCCTCGAGCCTCGCGGACATCGTCTCGATTGGCTGCGAGAATCGCGTCCGCCCGGGCCCGTATCTCCCCTGCCGCGGCGCGGAGGGCGGCGTTCTTCACGGCCTCCCGGGCATTCGCAAGCTGCCGGGCGGCCGCCCTGGCGTTGCGGCCAAGGCCCAGCATCATGGCCGCGACGCCGCCATGCGCCGATGCCGCCGCGCGGTGTCTCTCGTCGGCGAGGGCCTGCGTGGTGTGGCTGGCGAGGTCGTCCATGGAGAGCCCTTCGTTCATCCGGAATTACAGGAGCCGCGACCCGACCGGATCATCCGTCTTCAACCGCAGTCCGGTCGCATGATCCCGAAAGCCTGCGACCCTCTGCAGATTACGCTCTAGCATGCCTCGGCCGCCCGGTGCCAAAGACGATCAGGCGTTCAGGGCGAGATCGTCCCGATGCACCATCTCGGCCCGGCCCGGATAGCCGAGGATCGCCTCGATCTCCCGGCTCGACCGGCCCAGGATGCGCCCGGCCTCCTCGGCATCGTAGGCCACGAGCCCGCGCCCGAGCACGCCCGATCCGTCGCGGATCGTCACCGCATCCCCGCGCGAGAACGAGCCCTCGATGCGGCGCACGCCCACGGGCAGGAGGCTCGCGCCGCCCCGCAGTGCTTGGGCGGCCCCCTCGTCCACATGCAGGATGCCGCGGGGCTCTAGGGCGCCGCCGATCCAGGTCTTGCGCGCCGTCACGGGGTTCGATGGGGTAAGGAACCAGGTGCAGCGGCCGCCCTCGGCAACGCGGCTCAAGGGGTTCTTCGTGCGCCCATCGGCGATCACCATGTGGGTGCCCCCGGAGCCCGCGATCTTGCCGGCCTCGATCTTCGTGCGCATGCCGCCGCGGGAGAGTTCGGAGGCCGCTCCCCCGGCCATGGCCTCGATCGTGGGCGTGATGCGCTCGACGACGGGGATGTGCCGAGCGTTCGGATCGGAAGCAGGCGGGGCGGTGTAGAGGCCGTCGATGTCGGAGAAGAGGACGAGAAGATCGGCCCCGATCATCGTGGCGACGCGGGCGGCGAGGCGGTCGTTGTCGCCGTAGCGGATCTCGGACGTCGCCACCGTGTCGTTCTCGTTGATCACGGGCACCGCCCGCATCTCGAGGAGCTTCAGGGTCGTGGCGCGCGCGTTGAGATAGCGGCGGCGCTCCTCGGTGTCGGCGAGCGTGACGAGGATCTGCCCCGCCGTGATCCCGTGATGGGCCAGCACCTCGGACCAGATGCGCGCGAGCGCGATCTGACCGACGGCCGCCGCGGCCTGGCTTTCCTCCAGCTTCAGGGGTCCCCGGGGCAGGGCCAGCACCGTGCGCCCGAGCGCGATGGCGCCCGAGGACACCACGAGCACGTCGGCTCCGCGGGCGTGCAGATCCGCGATGTCCTCGGCGAGCGCCGCGAGCCAGGCATGGTTCAGGCGTCCCCGCGTCCGGTCGACGAGAAGGGCGGAGCCGACCTTCAGGACGATCCGGCGGAACTGCTCGAGGCGGGGGCTCAAGGATGCCATTCCCGTAGCGGAGCCGCGGCCTCGGTCTCGTCGGTCCGGCTCTCGCCGATCACGTCGAGGAGTGCGCGCAGGACCTCCTGCACGCCTTGTCCCGAGGCCGAGGAGAGCACGAAGGGCTTGCTCTTGGCCGCCCGTTTCAGGCGGGCAACCTGCTCCTTGAGGGTCTCGGGGTCGAGGGCATCGGCCTTTGAGAGGGCCACGATCTCGGGCTTCTCGGCCAAGCCCTCGCCATAGGCTTCGAGTTCGGCCCGCACGGTCTTGTAGGCCTTGCCCGCATGCTCGCTCGTGCCCTCCACGAGGTGCAGGAGCACGCGGCAGCGCTCCACATGGCCCAAGAAACGGTCGCCGAGGCCCGCGCCCTCGGAGGCGCCCTCGATCAGGCCTGGGATGTCGGCGAGCACGAATTCGCGGTTGTCGACCCGCACGACGCCGAGGCCGGGATGAAGGGTGGTGAAGGGATAATCCGCGATCTTGGGCTTCGCCGCCGTCACGGTCGCGAGGAACGTGGACTTGCCCGCATTGGGCAGCCCCACGAGGCCGGCATCGGCGATCAGCTTCAGGCGCAGCCAGATCCAGCGCTCATCGCCCTCCTGGCCCGGATTGGCGTGCCGGGGCGCGCGGTTCGTCGAGGTGGTGAAATGCGCGTTGCCGAAGCCGCCATTGCCGCCTTTGGCCAGGAGAACCCGCTGGCCCACATGGGTCATATCCGCGAGAACAGTCTCTCCGTCCTCGGCGAGGATCTGCGTGCCGGCGGGAACCTTCAGGACCATGTCCTTGCCGTTCGCGCCGGTGCGGTTCTTGCCCATCCCGTGCTCGCCGCGCTGGGCCTTGAAGTGCTGCTGATAGCGATAGTCGATGAGGGTGTTGAGACCCTCCACGCATTCCGCCCAGACATCGCCGCCCCTGCCGCCGTCGCCGCCGTTGGGCCCGCCGAATTCGATGAATTTCTCGCGTCGAAACGAGACGCAGCCCGCGCCGCCTCCGCCCGAGGCGATGAAGATCTTGGCTTGATCGAGGAATTTCATGCCCGCTTCCTTAAACCTACCGGGGTCGCGGGAGCAACGCCAACACCCATAGGGCGGCTCCCTGATGTGGGCCGCCGCTCTTTCGAGCATGATGAGGCGGCTCCCTCAGGAGCCGCCTCGGGCTATTCCGCCGCGAGCGCCAGCGATGCGGGAGTCTCGGCCCGCGGATGGGGCACGAAGCCGGTGTGACTCCAGCTCTTCAAGCTCTCCCAGGCGCGCCGGTCGAGGCGCAGATAATCGACCGGGAACAAGCCGCCGCGAGCCGGGAAGGTCATGAGCCCGGTGCCCTGGAAGGCGAACCCGCACTTTTCGAGTACCCGCCGGGAGCCCGGATTGATGACCCGTGCCGACGACCCGAGCTCGGGCTCAGGGGTATAGGCGAAGAAGGCGTCGATGAGCGCCCGGGCCGCCTCCGTGGCATAGCCCTGCCCCCAATGTGGACTGCCGAGCCAATAGCCGAGATGCGGCCGGTCGTCCTCGAGCCCCGGCCCGATGCCCACCATGCCGATCAGGGCGTTGGGCTTGCCCTTGAGGGTGACGGCGAGCTGGAGGCCCCTCCCCTCCGTATTGGACTGGCGCGCCTGGAACACGAAGCGCTCGGCGTCGTGGGGGTCATAGGGGTGCGGGATGCGGGCCGTCATGTCCGCGACCGCTTTCTCTCCGGCGAGGCGTACGATGGCTTGGGCGTCGGCAAGGCGCGGCCAACGGAGCCACAGCCGACGGGTTTCAAGCCTGAACACGTCGTCACGGGTGAGGTCGGGAAACATGGTTCTGCTCCGATCCAAAGGGCCTTGCCAAGGGGCCTTGCCATGGGGTCTGGCGCGACCCCGAAAACGACGAAGGGGAGGTGGTATCCCACCTCCCCCGCATCTTGGATCTGGAGCTTGGCTTCGAGAGCCTGGAGCCTGATCCGCCGGTTCGGTGTGATACCGGCGGGAGCTCCTTCGTTTCGCTCTCGCCGTTTACTCTGCGGCCTCTTGGGCCGGAATCTCTTGGGCCGGGACGACCGATACGAAAGCTCGGCCGTTTCGCGTAAGGAAGCGGACTCGTCCATCGGACGTGGCAAAGAGGGTATGATCCTTGCCCATGCCGACGTTACGGCCCGGATGCCATTTGGTGCCGCGCTGACGCACGATAATGTTGCCGGCGAGCACGCGCTGGTCGCCGAACTTCTTGACACCGAGGCGACGCCCTTCGGAGTCGCGACCGTTGCGGGAGGAACCGCCTGCTTTTTTATGAGCCATTCTCTTCTTCCTACTTCTGAGGCCGACCGCTCAAAGAAGCGATCTCGGCCCTGACGACCTGGTTGAAACCTGTGACCCCGAGCGCCTCAGGCGCCCTCGGCCGGCGCAGCCGCCTCGGCGGCGGCCTTCTTGGCGGGCTTCGCGTCACCAGAGAGGATCTCCGTGATCCGGACCACCGTGTAGTCCTGGCGATGCCCGCGCTTGCGGCGCGAATTCTGGCGGCGGCGCTTCTTGAAGGCAATCACCTTCTCGCCGCGGGTGTGGGCCACCACCTCGCCCGAAACCGTGATGCCCGACAGGGTCGGGGCGCCGATCTCGGTGCCGTTGTCGCCGGTGAACATGAGGACTTCGCCGAAGGAGACGGCGGAGCCCGGCTCGCCTTCGAGCCTGGCGATCGTGATGGTGTCGTCGGCGGCGACGCGGTACTGCTTGCCGCCGGTCTTGATCACTGCGAACATCGTTTTTCTCCGTGTTCAGCCTGGCTCGTCGCGGAGATCCGCGGGCCAGCTTTTTGGCAGTCGGGGTTGCGGGACGCGGGAGCGCGTTGGCCCTCCGCAAACGAAAACGCGGGACCTGGGCCCGCGCTTAGACAAGGCCGATAAGACGCTGCGGCGTTTTTGTCAACGAAAAACAGCCCGAATGGGCCCTTTTCCGGGGCCTCCGGGCGCTTGTGGAAGCCCGAGCCCCATGATATCCACCCGCCCTCAACCGCCGGACCTCGGCTTTGCGGAGAGGTGGCAGAGTGGTTGAATGCACCGCACTCGAAATGCGGCATACGGGCAACCGTATCGGGAGTTCGAATCTCCCCCTCTCCGCCATCTAGTCCTAGTCTCTGCTCATTTTCCTATATTCTAATACCTGGTACGCAGGAACGCACGCCTTTTCCGCGACTTAGCGGAATTCTGCTGCTCCCAAGCGAACCGGGAGAGCACGGAAAGTCGGGCATACTCTGAAGGCAAAGTCGCCGTATCTGGCGGGCCCGCGTGCTTGGTTCGGATGTGGGTTCAGTCCTCCTCAAAGCCGCTTTGCGCAGGATCACTTGTTGTGAGCGCGGCAGGTTTACGGCAGCTCTGCGCCCACGTCGGCCATAGAGACCGGTTCGGCTGTTTCCGGAAAGCGGACATTGCGAACATCAGACTCAGTTGCTTGATCGAGTTTAGCCCCTACCGCCGACGTCGCGTTGGAGTCACAGCAGGCGCCGAGTCTCTTCAGCGAGCACGCTCAATATAGCTTCTCGAAGACTCGCTCGGCGATGAAATCGATGAACGCGCGAACTTTTGGGACCTGCGCGGACATTGGCGGCCAGACAAGCCAAACGCTGCCGCGTTCGTCCGTATAGTCGGCGAGGACGGGCTGGAGTCGTCCTGCCGCAACGTCTTCTTCCACGAGATAGCTTGGGGCCTGAATAACCCCCAGCCCGCTGAGCGCAGCGGACGCGAGGGCTTCGCCATCATTCAAAATGATGGCCGGCTTGATCGGCTTCGCCAGCGGTGAACCCTTGAACGCCCATACTTCCGGTCGCCTAGTCGTCGGGAAACGATAATGGATACAACAATGGTCGCCGAGATCCGAAGGTGTTTCAGGCGTGCCGTGTTGGGCGAGATAGTCCGGCGACGCACATGTTATAAAGGTATGGGGCCCGATCCTCCGCGCGCGTAGCGTCGAGTCGTCCAAATCACCCAGCCGCAGCGCCAAGTCGTATCCGCCCTCGACTACATCGACTTTCATGTCATCGAGGCTGATGTCGGTCGTTATGTCCGGGAAGCAGGCTTGAAAGTCGCGAAGTGCCGGCATCACGATTTTTCGGCCCATCACCGTCGGCACGCTGATCTTGAGCCGGCCTCGTGGTGTCTTCTGGACGAGGTAAAGCTCCTGCTCTGCATCCTGTAGGTCCCTCAGGATACGGGAGGCATATCGGTAGAGAACTTCGCCCTCCCCGGTCAGAGCAAGGGATCGGGTTGTGCGATTGAGCAGTCGCAGGCTCAAGCGTGCTTCAAGTCGCTCGACGGCCTTGCCGACAGCCGAAGCGGACAATCCGAGCTTCTTCCCCGCGGCCGCAAAGCTGCCAGCCTCCACTGCCGCTGAGAACGCCACGAGGCCGCTAAGGGATTCGATCGAGAAGATTGCGGACATTGTGTCCGGTATGATGCGACCGACAGGCCTCTTCCGTCAATTCCACTTTGCCCGGATGCTTCACTGAAGCGTGTACATGCAGTCGGTGTTTTCAATCCAAGCGAATTGATTGGCAGATTTGAAATGCAGTCATCGATGTACGATAGCACTGGGCGAGCTCTCGCAAGCTTTGATCGCTCCGATCGCCTAAGAATAGCAACAAATAAACCGAAGTTAGTCTTGTTGGCTGAGCACGCAGGTCAGCGGCTTAGAATCTCAAAAGCGACTGTAATGCCACACAGGATTCTCGAACGCCTGAAGAGGACGGCGATCGTCTGGCTCGCGGCCTATCCGAGCGTTCTTCTGGTGATCTCGCTTGTTGGTGATGTCCTGGAGGACTGGCTGCTGCCTCTGCGCGTATTGGTCGCCACAGGCATCATCGTTCCGATCGTGGCGAACATCACTGAGCCCATCGCCAGGGCGTCCTTCACAACAATCGAACGGGCATGGCTACGACGGCAACCGCCATCAGCGCCATGAATTCACACCGATTTCGCGACGGCGGCCAACATGCAAGGAGACCGAGCTATGGCGAAGGCGCTCGACAGCGGCGGAACTCGCAAAGCATTCAATTGGATCAACGGGGTTCAGCGTTCCGACGGCACGATGAAGGAGTCGATCGACCCCGCGACCTACGGCGTGATCGGCCACTACCCGGATAATGGCTTGGAAGCCGCCAAGTCGGCCGTTGCGGCGGCATTGAATGCCTTCCGCAGAACGATGTGGGCGCACGACCACGAGCTGCGCGCCCGCGTGCTTGAGCAATTGGCTCGCGCCTTTGAACGCAACCGCGACGACCTGCTCGACATTCTGTCGCTGGAGAACGGCAAGGTGAAGGGCGAAGCCGCGTTCGAACTCGACATGATCCCCAGCAAGTTGCGCTACTCGGCCGCCGCAGCCCTGCTCGAAGGCGGCAGGGCGGTTACGCCCAAACCGGGCAGCATTTCCATGATCCTGCGTCAACCGATGGGGGTGGCCGCCGTCATCGCACCCTGGAACTCGCCGGCGGTGCTAACGATCCGCTCCCTCGCGCCTGCGCTCGCTGCAGGCTGCACAACAGTCATAAAGCTTCCAGGCCAGGTGGCGCAGACGGCCAGCGTGATGGCTGAGGTCATGGCGCAAGCCGAGGATCTTCCCAACGGCGTCATCAATCTGTTCTTCGAGAGCGGCCCGGAAGGCTCGGCCTATCTCGTGAATTCGCGGGACGTCCCGGTGGTCAGTTTCACGGGATCGACCCGAACGGGCCGGGCCATCAGCAGCACCGGCGCGAAGCACATGAAGCGTTTCGGGATGGAACTCGGCGGCAAGACGCCGATGATCCTCTTCGATGATGCGGACGTCGACTCCGCGTTGCCCGTGCTGGAAAAGGCGCTGACCGTGTTCAGCGGCCAGTTCTGTATGACCGGCTCCCGATTGCTGGTGCAGGACAGCATCTACGATGCGGTTCGTGATGGCGTCGCCGATCGGCTGCGCAAGGTAAAGGTTGGTCCGGCCGCTGACCCTTCGAGCGACATGGGGCCGTTGATCGACCGGGCCAATGTCGATCGCGTCGATCGCGTCGTGGAGGATGCGATCGCGGCGGGCGCGAAGGTCGTGGAGCGCGGCGGCGCCGTGAAGGTCGCCCCCCTGGCAAACGGCGCGTTCTTTCGTCCGGCGCTTCTCGAGGTGTTCGACAACAGCCTAGCGATCATTCAGGAGGAGACCTTCGGGCCAGTGCTGACGATCCAGCGCTTCACTGACGAGGCCGAAGCGATCCGTCTCGCTAACGACAATGAATACGGTCTGGCGGCAAGCGTGTGGACACGGGACGTCGACCGGTCCTTGCGCGTGGCTCAGGCTCTCGATGCCGGTTCGATCTGGATCAACGATTGGGCGAAGGTGTACGACAGTACCGAGGAAGGTGGTTTCAAGCAATCCGGCCTTGGCCGCCTCAACGGCCTCGCTGCCTTGGAAGATTTCCAAGAGTATAAGCACATCGCCCTCAAGCCGGGAAACGTCCGGAGCTGATGCTTCAACGGTCGTCAGCCTAGGATTAACTGTCACTGACAATCAATGAAGGATGATATCATGTCTGTCGTCGCACGCACTCCTGGCAATGCCGCCGCTCTTGCGCGTCACCCTTCCACAGCCAAGCCGACGTCTAATGAATCACCCTTGGCGGTGCTGCAGACGATCTTGTCGAACCCCACCGACATCGACCTCGTTCGGCAGTACACCGCCGATGGATTCACCTATGTCTCGCTGAATTACGAGAATCCGGAGTTGAGGCAGGTTCTGCCCTGGGCTGGGACCAAGGAAGGCACTGAAGCGCTGGTTCAGACCTTCATCAATGTGAACCGCTACTGGAGGGTCGATGACTTCCAAATCCAGGACAGCTTCGAGAACGAGAACGGGGCTGCGATCTTCGGCACTTTTACCTATACCTCAAACACGCTCGGCAAGACGGTGACCTCACCGTTCGCCGTTTTGGCGCGGGGCGAGAACGGCAAGCTGTCCTATGTCCAGTTCATGGAAGACACGTTCGCCACCGTCCGCACCTTTCGCGAAAGTGGCGTATACCACATCAAGGCCAATCCGGACGGATCGCAAACGGACGTCTGAGGTTTGTTCATGCATCCGTCCGGCACCCCGCCCGCACCTTGAACGAGACTGGCAGATGAACCGACTAATCAACCTGTCTCGCGCTCTGCCGGTGCCGGACCCGGCCCTCACTGTCGCATTCACACCGATCAGCCTTGACATGCGCGGGCGCCAACCCCTGGAACTCCGCGTGACCGCGCCCGCGACCGGAGACGCCCTACCGATTGTGATCCTGTCGCACGGCTTCGGCCCGTCGAAGTATATTCCATCGAAGGACGGCTATGCCCCGCTCGCCCAGTTCTGGGCCGAGCGGGGCATAGCCGTCATTCAGCCGACGCACGCCAGTTCACGCGTTGGGGGCCTTGACCCCGACCATCCTGAAGGGCCCTTCTTCTGGCGCGAGCGCGTAGTCGAGATGCGCGCGATCCTCGATAAGCTCGGCCAGATCGAGCGACAGGCTGCAGCCATCGCAGGGCGGCTGGACCATGATCGGATTGCCGTGGCAGGCCACTCCTTCGGCGGTCACACCTGCACTCTTCTGCTTGGCGAGCGATTGCAGGGGGAGGATTTCTCCGATCCGCGCATCTGCGCTGGCGTGCTGCTGGCAACCCCTGGGTGCGGCGGCACCGATCTGACACCTGAGCATGCCACCCGATTTCCCTTCTTCGACGTGGATTTCAGCTACATCGAATTGCCGACGCTTGTGGTCTGCGGCGCCGAGGATGATCCGCATTTCACCCCGCGCGGCCCGGAATGGCACGCGGATGTCTTCCACGACGCGCCGGGAGCCGATGCCCTGCTGACGATCAATGGTGTGGGCCATGGGCTTGGCGGAATCGCGGGCCTCGACGCTCGAGAAACCGAGACAGAAGATCCTGAGGCGCTGGAGGCAACCCGGCGGTTGACGCTAGCGTGGCTCAGGAGTTCGCTTGCCATCGACGCAGAGGCTTGGACACAGAGTCAGGCCGCGCTTCAAAGCAGCGCCGCCGCGCTCGCGAAGATTACTGTGAAACGGCACGACATAGACTGGCGAAACGACGTTAACGAGTACGCCTTGATCCGCATAGGCCTTGGACAAACCTTTGCTGAACAGGTTGAGCGCGCCTTTCGCGGACGCGTACTCTATCGCCACGGAGTCTGGCTGGCTGCCACTTTCGGAAGAGATGTTGATGATGCGGCCCCAGCCCCGCGTTGCCATGCCCGGTGCAAGCAACCGCGAGACCCGCACTGGCCGACAGCACGTTCAGCTCCCAAGTCGCAGTCCAGTCCACGTCGGGCACCTGCTCGAACGGTCGGAAGAGGTCGCCGGTTGATGAGCGCAACCCACCGGCGTTGTTGACCACGATATCGATTGGCCCAAGTGCCTCTTCCGCAGCCGCTACGGCATGGGCAAGACTCGCGGCGTCGGTGACATCGCCCACTGCTGCGAACGCACCGTCGCCAAGTGTGTCCGTCACACCGCGCAGGCGAGCCGCATTGCGCGCTAGTAATGCTACTCTCGCACCCTTTGCATGCAGCGCCCGCGCAATCCCTTCTCCGATGCCTTGGCTCGCACCCGTGACAAGCGCGACGCGTCCATTCATGCTCACTATACTGCTACCTCCGCATCCGAACCGGCGACCTTGGGGCGAGTGCATCACCCGCCACGCCGATCGTGATGTCGTCGCGCGAGACTCGCGCAACGCTCGTTCAGTTTGACTTGGTCAACAGAAAGCGCTTGATCAGTTCGGCGACCTTGCTGTGGTGCGTTCCCAACGAGAAGTGGCCAGTGTCGAGCAGGTGCACCTCGGGCTCACCGCAAGGGCATCGTGCCGGGCCGCAGGTGCGGTAACATGTGCGCGACGTAGTCGGCTTTTCCCAGGTCAAACCCTTCGCCACGAAGGGTCGCGTAGGCGATCATGACGTGAAAGTAGAACTGAGGTAGCGCCCAGTCGCGGGCGTACTGTTCCGCCGTGAGATCGAAAATCATGCCGGCGGGCAGCGCGTGGGCGATTGGCGCCTTCGGGTCGACGCCGGTAGCTTCAGCAGCAATCGCCTGCACGACACCTAAGGTCTCGTCGATCCGCGCCCGGGCGTCAGCAATCGAGCCAGGACGCTCGGCCCCGTTGCGCCCCTCATTTAGCAAAAGCTCGATCGTGTTCGGGAACGCTCGTCCCTGTAGCCGGAACATGCCCTCCTGAGCTTGCACACAAGCAAACCGGACCTGGGTGGAGAGCGGGAACATGTCAGGAGCGAGGCGCGCGGACATGAGCGCGTTCGCCTCGCCGCCGGGGATCTGCGCCTCGGCCTTGGCGAGCCATGCCGAAAGCGCCCCCAGCATCTGCTCATAGGTCGGAACAAGGATGTCGAGCAGTTTCACGTAGGTTCCTTTCGAGAATGGCCGACGCTCGCGGGCGGCGAAAGTCAGCCGAACATGTCCGCAATCAGGAGGGTGTCAGCATATTCCTTCACCTCTACGATCTTGCCGTACCGAATGGTGAAGAGCATGTGGTACTGGTTCTCGTAGACCCTGCCGTCCGTAAGGTCGGCATGCGAGCGGATCTCGGCCGCGACCTTGTCTCCTTCTGCGACCATGCCGATGACGGTCATCTCAAGCCCATCTTTCATCTGACCGAAGAGATTGCCCCAGATGCGCTCCATATCAGCTTTCGACTTCGTGCCCGAGCCTGCGAAGAGATGAGGTTTGCCAACAATCCACCACTTCGCATCCTCACTCATCGCACCCAGGAGATCCGGGATGGCCGCGTCCTTGAAATGGGCGAGGTACTCGCGCACCGTCTGCTTGTTGTCTTGATTGCTCATAGCCGCCTCGCGTCTTTCTTGAAGCTTTGCTCGGCTTAGATGCCGAACGGCCGCTTCTCTCCCCGCCACTTGCTCGCGAGCAGGAATTGTTCCCAGTTGAGGGAGGCCGGGTTCAGACGACGGCTCGACTCAAGGTCGCGCTCCTTGGCAAAATAGCCGTACTCGACCGCATACTCGACCATGCCGACCAGCTCATCGACCAGCGGCTCATTGGCCGCGAAGTCGGGGAAGTAGTGCAGCAGCCCCTCGCGACTAAAGGCGTTGCGGTATTCGGCCTCGATGCCCGTCACGCGCTGGAAAGTCTCGATCATCTCACGCGGTGAGATGGTGTCGCCTACGACCGGGAGTGTCCTGCCGTTGTACCGGCCTGGATCCGACAACAATTCGAGCACCGCTGGTCCGGTCGCCGTTACCGGATCGACAAACGGCGCCCGAAAATCGAGGGTTTTAGGTCAGCATAGATATGAGCTCACTGATTTTGTCGTTTCCAGCGAAGCTGGCGAAGAGAGCGACGCTGACATCCACCATGCGCTTGGCCTTCGAGACTACAATCGAGCGCCGCCGGAAGCGCGCCAGCCAATGTCGCTGCCGGGCGTTGTCTCGCTCGATGCCGTGGGTCTCGTTCTTGCCCGCGTAGCGTTGCCCCACGGGTAGCACATCGTAGACGGCGTATTCATCCGTGCAGTAGAGCCGGGTGCGCCAGCATTTGAGCCGCTCGATCAAGCGCTCGCAGGTGGCCTTGTCACGACCGCCGCATTCCCAGTCCACCAGCTGCCCTGAAGCACGATCCCAAGCTTTCCAGATCCAGAGTGGCTGCGACTTTTTTTCAGGTAGTGCCACATCTCGTCGAGTTCGATCACCACTGCCCGTCCTTCCGGATTGGGCTTCTGGGCATAGGCGGCTGCGAACTGCTCCAACCAGGCCTGAACCGTCGGTGTGGAGACGCCGAGCAGCTTGGCGGTGCGGTTCATCGACAGGCCGCTGACGTAGAGCAGCACGGCGACAACCTTCATGGCCAACGGCTTGCCGCGGGCAGGCGTGTCGGTGAAGGCCAGGCCGCAGGCTTTGCACAAATAGCGCTGCTTGCCGCGCATCAGCCCGTTCTTGACATGCTTTGCGCTTTCACAGCGCTTGCAACACAGCTCCATGACTACCCTCCCGAAGGATCTGCTCCCTCACGAAGGTAGCGCATCTCTGCAAACCTCAAACCCTC